>CEVG01074860.1_pt1 | contig 11569 bp, 10 predicted proteins | sample 356511 | NCBI WGS metagenome assembly CEVG01 (sample SAMEA2623426, study PRJEB7988) | marine metagenome | biome: marine biome (ENVO:00000447); feature: surface water layer (ENVO:00002042); material: "saline water (ENVO:00002010), including plankton (ENVO:xxxxxxxx)" | depth 5 m | reverse complement strand
TCAGAAAGTTGCCAATCTAAATGTCTACCAGCCCATGCTTGAAATTGTTTGTCACCATAATAATAATTTTTCAAATAAGAATAAAATGTTCTTGCGAAATGCCTGAACTTTTGAATTCTATATTCAAACGGCATCGATTCAATCCAAGCATGCCAGAATTTGATAAGTTCTACATGCTTATCCCAATTAGACAATCCCTCAATCGTATCACAAATCTTATTTGGTCTCGGTATACCACCCTCATCTTTAGATTGAATTTCGAGTTCAAAGTCTAAATCGGATAACCATTTCCCACCCCATTCGTGTGCATCATTTTTAAATCCATTCTTCCACCAATGATAAAAACCCGAAATAAACCTTGTGTAAGGATTTCTACCATACATGACTACTTCAAGATTTTCCACATTGAATTTTTCAAAACTCCACTCAACTTCATTGTTTTTCAAAAGTTCTTTGAATAAAGATAATAAAAATGAACTGCCTGATTTATTGGAAGTGATGAACCAATAATCTTTTTCTTTGTATCTAAAGACGAACTCACTCTTTTTCATATTTTAATCCCTTTATATTGTCATATAATGTATTAGACCATTGTTGATGAGATTTTAGGCCGGGATGACCTGAATCATCAGATTGGTCTAATATGCTGTCATCCATCATCTCACTAATAAATAAATTGTTATCAATTAGTTTGTTGGAAATCACATCCTTGTGCCCCTCACCAAAAGATTGATATTGTAAAAAATTTATATTATTTGATTTAAAAAACGATTGTAGAAAAAGAACATTGTTAACATAATCGGTTAACTTTTTTTCAAAGTTAAAATAATATTTCAAATAAACTCTCCACCAAGTATGAGTTGGTGTCAAGTCCGAAGGTCTCAACATCATTTTTGATTGTTTCTCAAAAAAATCTTCAGTAGTTTTATCGGTTTTCGAATCACCAAAAGATACAAAATTTTGATTTTCATACTCTTGTGTGACATCGTTAAAAAACTCTGCTCTTGTAAATTGAGTCCAACCAATCACCACAAACACATCTTTAAAATCCACTTGATTTTTTGTAAACCACTCTATAGTTGTTCTTGTGATTGTATCATTTGACGCACCCTCACTTGATATATTAATATCTTTCATATTCATCTTTTTGGAAAGGTGATGAGACCATCTTTCATTATTTCTGTCTTTCAGTCCAGCACCATTGACCCAACTACATCCATTACTCAAAAGTATTTTACTCATAATATATTTAGTTTTTTAGCTTGTTCTTCAAAAAAATATTGTAATATTTCATCTTCAGTTTTGTAAGATAAATTCTTATAAAACTCAAAATTATGTAACACAGATTCTTCAGTATTTTTTAACTTTAGTTTCAGTTCTTCTTCACTCAGTTTAGATAAGTTTTCAATTTGTGTGACAACCATATCTATTCGTTTAAATATATCGAGTTCATCATCATAGGTTTCATCAAAACTATTAGAAAAAGTTTTGAGTCCGATGTTTTTTAGTGATGAGAGTGGTGATTTTGGGCCTATAACGAAAAAAGGTTTTCCCCAAAAAATCGGCCACATGGTTTTTTCTGTTAACCTTCCTGATTGATTAAGTCCATCCCAATATTTAGGTATTGAAAAGGCATCTGATTCCATCACAATTGAAATGTGTGCATCATTAAAGAAAGGTTTGGTATCAAAGAATCGAAAATGGTTATCTACATCAACCATGATTCTTTTATCTTTGTTGTCAAGATAAAATCCTCTGTCTCTATAAGAAACATGACCGAACTTAAGTAGGTCTTTTTTCTGTAGTTGTTCGAAGAAATATTGTCTTTCACCCCTACTACTTTCCATTGTTGCAATAAATAATTTGGAAGGATTTCTCTTTTTACGATTATTAAAATTTTCAATTAGTTCATCCCAAACACTATCGACTTGATTTACTGGACCTTTAATCTTACCATCTCTTTCTCGTAGCTCGGCACCAGTAAAGTAAGATGCAGACTTCCACCAATCACTTATTAGATGAAATCGTTCTGATTCAGAAAAACCTAATTCATCGTAACAGGCATTGATATTCATATTACTATTCAAAAAGATTACCCTCTTAGGTTCAACATCGACACTCTTGAATAATCTATAGTATTCTAATAGAGATACCTCTCGCATTGCTCCTTCATTAAATTCCCACAAGACAAAATACTTAAATTCACTTTTGTACCTGTTAACAAAATTACGGAAGCTTTCTTTTTTATTTTTCTTATCGGTTCCCCACTCACCTGTCTTCCAACCAAACAGTTCGTGCATCAAATTAGTCGGCAAGACTTTAAATTTATTCTTCCCATAAAGTCTTTCAAATGAATCATCTAACTCATCTCCCCACGAAAATTTCCATCCTTCTCTAATCAAAATACTTTCACTCCATATTTTTTTTGAAATTCAACACCATCATGGTATGAATTTACGATGGGTTTTCCCTTGATATTCAATGAAGTATTCAATACCATAGGACAACCTGTTTTTTGGTAAAACCTTTTTATTAATCTATAATAACCAGGATTGTCTTCTTTACTTACAGTCTGAACTCGTGAAGTATTATCAATGTGACATATTGCGGGATACTTATCAGGAAACTTACAAGGTGCAGTAAATTGCATGAATTGAGATTTTTTGACTGGCATATCAAATATTTCGTGTGCGTGCTCTTCTAACACCGATGGTGCAAAGGGACGAAACTTTTGTCTTCTCTTAATTTCATTGACTTTGTCTTTTATTTCTGTTCCTCGTGGGTCTGCCAGTAGACTACGATTACCGAGTGCTCTTGGCCCGAACTCAGCTTTACCACTTGCCACTCCGACAATATTACCCTTGAGTAATTCATTCAACACCTTTGTGGTTGGATACTTTCCTTTTATATCATAACCTGTAAATGGTGAAGTCCAATTTATATGTTCTCCAAACAAATATGCCGCTGAACCTAACGAACTTCCAGCGTCACCAGGATTTGGAAGTATCCATAGATTGGGATAATGGTCACGGGCGATGATTGAGTTTGCTACACAATTCAAAGCCACTCCACCCATGTAAACACAATTATCGGTTTCGGGTACTAATTGTTTTGTCAATTCAAATACCTTTACGATTTCTTCCTCACATATCGACTGAACATTAGCAGCTATGTTAAATTTCCATTCATCACTATCATCATCCTTGTAGTATTCAGGATTCCATGACAAACAACCTCTATGTAAATTATCTTTTAAGTCTATTGGATTATCACTATCGTTAAAGAAATCATCTCTGATTTTTTGTTTTAATTCTTCATCAACGGTTCCCCAACCTGCCATACCCATCAAGATATACTCATCCTCTTGTGGTTTCAATCCTAATCTTTGGGTCATAGCACTATACCATAATCCCAATGAGTTAGGATATTTTAAACTATATCGTTTTTCAAAGTGACTACCCCAAGCATACCAAATCGTACAGGTTTCAAACTCACCTATGGCATCAATTACAACAATAGCTGATTCCTCATATGGACTCGTGTAGTATCCTGCTGCCGCATGTGATTGGTGATGTTGAACATAGTGTATTGGTATGTTTCCTAACCATTCTTTAAGATAGTTTGATGGTAAATTACTTCTTGATAAAACTTCACCATACTGACCTGCCCTTAGCTGTCTTAACTTTTTCAAGTATGGCCTTTCAAAATAAGCAACCTTGTCTGGCTTACCATATCTAAAACAATCAGAGATTAGTTGTCTATTCAAATCAGAATCGTTTTTAACCCCACTATATCTCTCACTGTGACCTGCAAATAAAACCTCTCCATCTTGTATCATGGCTACAGCAGCGTCATGGTTTAATGCGTTAATTCCTAATATTTTCATAACTCCATCCTATCTTTTTTGCTTGTTCGATGATTTTAGTACCATCAATTTTTTTTGTTAATTTTGCAGGATTACCTTTGTAAACCCCCCACTCTTCTGTATCCCCCATTAAAACAGAACCTGCCGTAAGTAAAACTCCCATTCTTAATCTTGCGCCTGGTAATATAACAGAATTCGAACCAATATTGGAAAATGTATCCAACACAACAGGTTCACATATTTTATTACCCAAAAGTTCTTTTGGAATCAAAGTACCATGTAAACCTGAATCATCGAAGTTATCAGATTTACAAATTATTCTTGAACCTGCCATAATGTTATTGAATCCTTTTGCTACAAATAAACCATCTAAACTTCCAATACAAGTTACATATGCACTTATATGTACATAATTACCAAGATTAAGTTTAGTAGTACAATAAAAACCCTTGTCAATTGCCACATGGGAACCTATTACTGCATTTTTATCTCGTATAACTACATCATCATGAATAACAACATCTTTACCAAGTTTCATACTCTTGATATCCTATCGAATAATTTATCTAACAATACATTAGGATTAATATTCGTAACGACATTTTGATTATGAATAATCGTTGGTAACGATTCGACATATATGTCGTGTAATTCTTTCATACTTTTACTCATCAAATCATCTATAACGGATAAAATCTTAAAAAATCTATCATTATCGTTTTCTATATTATTATAACTTTCATCAATAATTGGATGAAAAGTTTTAAAACCCAAATCTTTTGCTATATCCAACATATTAGGAATACCCACTACAATGAATGGTTGAAACAAAAGAAATCTACAAGTTTTTTCTGATATTGCTGATTGCCTGAATGAGTACTTTCCATTGCTACTAAAAAAGGCTGTTTCAGGATGTATACCAAAATAAGTATCTTCAATAAATTTTCTCGGTACAGATCTGTTGTCACAAAATGATTCGTCTTTCCAAATTTCGTTATTAGGTTTCCAATTATGAAGTCCACTATTAGGAATATCCTCAATGGTATCTAATAGAAAAGGAGCCTTTGAGAAGTATTCTTTATCGAACTTATATGGATATTTTATAGTCCCATCTAAGGGAAAACTTCTTGGATTATTTCTACATTCTTCATAATTTTCTTCCCAAATCTCGATTGGTTCAGGATCTGGGACAAGAAGTGAAATTAAACCATGTCTATCATACCCATTTCTGTGTAAATAATCTAATAGCATCAATCTAAAATCTTTTACTGTGCCATTCAGACATAGAAATTTATGTGGTTTTTTGTATGACTTTAATCTTTCGACATCAGATTTTTTATAAGGTAAATAGGTAAAAATTTCATTGTACCACCTTATTGACATTTCCCAAGCCATCCATTCAAAGAAAACAACATTACTCATTTCTTTTAATTGTTCATTACGAGACAAGTGTGTCAAAAATACAGAATTATCTTCTGTTATGCCAATTTTTTTCAAATGTTTGTAAGTATTTTTATAATTTGCAATCGAAACAGTTTCGGTTAAGGTATCTATGATATACTTATCAGTCAATTCTTTTACAACATATATTGAACGACAGAAGGTTTCACCATTTATTTCTATACTGCCATAATCAAAAATTAAATCTCTCAATTCTTGGTCAACAGAAGAAGTTGATATTGGGAATTCAATAAAATCTCTTTCAAACGGAGGCCATGGAACTCCACTAGCTTCCAAAAAATGACTTGTTGTTTTATTTAAATTTACTCTCATGATGAAAATTCCAAATATTTTGATGTTTTCTTAATAAAATCAATTGTATTCATTTCATATTCGAATAGACGCTTGGTGGTATAATTCCAAGTTTTTTTGTCATAGGGATTAAACAAATTTTTATTATTCTCATCCCAAAATCTTTTCCACATTTTCCATACACCCTTTCTTTCTTTCATGCTTCCTTCTTCGAATGGTATATATTTTATTGATTTCCAGCTATCATCTTTTTTTTGTAACCATTCTAAAAATTTAGGATTACTTAAATTTTTTAAGTTAGTAAAATATATGTTATCATAAGACAATAAATCAATCAAAGTTGGAGAAAGTACAGATACTCTGGACTCTATCCATTTCGATATTGCAGAATGACCAAGAGAAAAAATATCTTCATTATTACCATCTTTTTTAAAATTATTTAATAAAATTTCTTCTACCTCATAGTAGGTGTTTTTACTCAGATAAGAAACATCTTCCATAAGTCCACTTTGCCATCTCTCTATCGGATTTCTCAATAATAAAACATAACTAATATTAGAAGAGAAATCTTCAGTATGATAATTTATTTTATTCCATTCTTGTTCTGATAAAAGCCTTAGGCTAGTAGAGCCTACTTTAGATGTTCTGAAAACTCTTGCTTTATCACCACCAAAAGAATCTACTTTCATGTGATGTTTTCTTCCATCAATTGGACTAAATTCTCAACATTTCTTTTCCAATTTATCTTAAGTAAAACATCAAAATTATGCTCCAAGATTGGTAAACTTTCCAAGTATATCTCTTTTAATCTTTTATCGTCACCTTTCAAAAGTAATTTTACTTGATTGTGTAGAAAACTCAACCTTTTGTCGGCATCAATTATATCATCATAACTTTCATCTATCAAACCATCAAATGTTTTGAATCCTAAACTATGAAGATATTTTAATGAATGTGCCTGTCCATATAATATAAATGGATTCGAACATAAAGATTTTGCAGTTTTTTCAGTCAAAAAAGTATAATGGTTTTTGTCATTTAACTCATGAATGTTCTCGACATTCATTCTTGATTCTGAAATCAATTGTAGGTAACAATTTTTGTATATGTTTTTAGAATAGTAAATTGGAATAGGTAATGACTTAAATATCTCCCATTCTGAATCTTCCATTAATTTGTGTTTGGTCGATGTACTATTCTTAATAAAATTGTCAGGTAGATTATCTGTGTCGTAACGATAGCTTCTCACATCGAGAAATTCATTTTTCCACCAAGCAGAAACCAATCCATATTGTTTTAAATTTTTTGATACTAACATATTATATAATGAAGTTCTATGTGGATGAGAATCACCCATCAATGTAAAAAATTTATAAGGTTTATCAAATGTTTTTTCATCTCTTGTTAAGTTAGTTACACTTGGTATACAATCAACACCGTATTTACTGCTCAAAACATCCATCCACATGCAATATTCAGTCAAGCAAAAATCAAAATTGAATTCATAAACTTCGAGATTATCATAATTTATATTTTCTATCTGTCCTTTCTCTTTCTTTATTTGTAAGAATTCTTGAGGATATTGAACCACACTTTTAGCTCTACTACAATTATTGTTTACAATATGTAACTTAATTTTTTCTTGGATTTCTTTTTTTATTAAGAAATTTGTTAAATGATTCCATATGTTTATTATTGACTTAGTTCCTATATATTCAGATGGACGATATAGAACTAATACACCATTATCATCAATCCACATCCTCATCATCCAAGCGTGCCAATTTTGGTTATAAAGATGATGACCTCCTTGTCCGAGTCTTTTAAAATTAAAACTTGGATTAGGATTACCTTTATCATCTGACTTAGACCAATCTCTGCACATTCCAATGATTTCTGAAAAGTCAAAATCAGAAAAAATTTCTCTCAATCTGTTAGAAGTCACTTATCACCTCTTGTTTTAAATAATGTGGTGGTAACTTTGTAATGTCAAATTCATCAATATTTTCCATGTCTGTGTATTTCCAACCTGAATAATCACAATTAAATAAAATAACTTGATTATTATTTTCAACTCTACTAAAGGCCTTTTTGTAATTACCAAAAAATAAAAGTTCGAATACATCTCTGTGCCAAATAATACTTGAGTCGGTATAAATTACGAAACCTTGATTATTATATGGTATCTTATCAAATTCATTTCGACCAATCTTGATACATTTTGGATGAAAATCTGCACCCACGCCACCCACTACGCTTCCAAATAGACTATATTCTTTCTTTTTCCCTTTGTGATATTTGTCCCTAAGACGATTATTTTCAATCATTTTTTTACATCTGTGAAAGTCTTTATCACCATCAGAACCTATATAAATTTTTAGAGGAAAGGTATTTTCTAAGACTTTGCCAAAACAGGCTGGTGGTTCATCAAGGTATGCCTGAAGTTTATAATTACCTTTAGAGTACAAATTAACTTTTTTAAAGTTAAGAACATCCTGTGGATTTTTAGCATATTCGGCACGATGGGCATTATCTTCATCATGATTTAAAAATGTGGCATAGTGCTTTGAAATAGATTTTATAAGGTCGACATAATCATCAACGGTTTTCAATAGTTTTCCACCATAACTTATTTCGTCATCTTTCCAAGATGTAATCAAAGCCGGAGATTTTTCGATTTTTAAAAAGTTAAGTACATTTATTTTTCCACCACCAGGATGAACTGCAAAAGCACGGTCATAAAATTTACCATCTTTTGTTTGCCAATATTTATCTGTTTCACCATCATCAACTCTTTTCAATTGAAAAGCACTATAAAAACCCCAATGGTCTATCTTTTTATTATATACCTCACCATTAGGTTTTTTTGATTCACGATAGTTAGATTTGAATTTGTGAACCCAATTTTTTGTTTTCCAAACACTAACATTTATAGGGATTACCATTCCTCTTGCCATTATGTCTTGAATCATCCATTTATGAGTCCAAAAGTGCCAACCTCTTGATTGAAAATCTTCAAATGAGGAATCAAAAATTGCCTCTGACAAACAATTAAAAAGTCCTTCAGGTTTTTTTTCAGGATGATTCTCGAAATCATATAATAAATCTCTTCCACCCGACAACACAAACTTATCGATAGGAAATTCTTGTGTGAGTTCGATTTGAAGTCCAACTTTTTCACAATACTTCAAATAATCTTTTAGATTATCAATATTAGTATCATCATAAGGATGGTCGCCCGAAATAGGCAAATTATCTGAATTCTCATAGTTTCCCCATAAAGATTCTTCATATTCCTCATGTGATTGTTTATTGTAAAAAAAGTTTGACGGCTGTTTTAATTTTTTCATATTGTATTCCAAGCCTCATTAATAAAATTATCGGTAAATTTCATGTAATTCTCAAACATTTGTAAAAAATTATCTCCATTATGTTTTAAGGTATCCATCATATCCCAATACATTAGGTCTAAATCATCCTTTTTCATATTACAAATCCTAACAATTTCTTTTTCGATAGTTTTATATTTCTCAATCCCAATTTTTTCATCATAGGATTCATCAATATACTTTTCAAATGTTTTGAACCCTAATTTTTTTAAAGCATATAAATGTTTTTGTTGACCTATTACTATAAATGGTTGATGTGCCAATATAGGTTTCCATGTTTTTTCTGTTATAAAAATACTTTGTCTTTCGTTTTCAACATAATCTGCATGTGATTCAGTTATTATATTTAGATATGAATTTAATAATACACCTTGTATTGCCATACCAGATTGATGGTTTGAAATATTCATTTTTTGTTTAGTATCACATTCAATAGGTAATAAGTTGAAAAAACTTTCTAATTTATTGAATTCATCTGTTGAAAATTCGTATTGACTATCCTCTCCCAAAGAGTGTTTCATGTCAAGTAAAAACTCTTCAAACTTATATTTGTTATCTGAATCATTACTATTTGCAAGATAACTTACATATCCATTATCCAATAAATTATTTTTAAATAGACTCCATAAAGTCCAAGTACGAAAATGTCTAATACGATTATTAGTGCAAACAAAATGTTTTTGTCTTAAAAAGGTTTTACTATATTCATTATAAAATCTATAAAAATCTATAAGTCTTTTAGCTCTATCGCTACTCCACCAACAAGTATTGAAGGCATAATATGGTGTATGTAGAATTTGGTATTGTTTATTGGAAAAACCATCATAGTAATATCCTAAACTTGTAAAGTGTAGTTGTTTTTTGGATATTTTTATTCTGTTGACTAACTTGTCAATTTTAGAGAAAAACTCATTGTTATAGTCTATGTTTTCTCTGAAGAAAAAAATTAGACAAGTTTTTTTATTTATCAAATCCTCATATATCAAATTAAAATGATAATTTTCTTTGACTTCTGTCTCCAAAGTTTTGAATATCAAATCATAAGATTCACCTTCTGAAAAAGTTGACAAGTCAATTACGGTTATATATTTTTCTACATCACCCCTTTCTATTCTATATACTTGCTGTGACAATAAAGAAAATAGCTCAATATTGTTATCAGTTGTATAATCAAGTGTTCGATTTTTTTGATTTAATTTAAAACTTAAGAAATACATATTATATCAATCCATGATTTCATGTAACAACTTTGTGATAATTTTCTCACAAAATTCTTTATGGGATGCAGGAGATGGGTGACCTGGATCATGTTTACCATTACCCCACGCATGTTTTGCACCTAAACATACCCATTCCGCCAAACCACCATACTCTACTTGGTCATCTTCATAAAACCACCATTTATCCCAATCTATCATATCCCATAAATGAGTTGCATTTGGATAGATGTCCTTCAATAATGGAGTATCTCTTGATATTTTTGCAGTAGCGTTATCAGGCCAATATCTATCTGGCATCCAACCTTTATTGTCTCTCCAAGCAAGATTCCATATTTCATGTCCGAAAATTTCATCACCTTCACTACGGGCCCAGCCACTTGGAACTTTAAATGAATATTGATTAAATATATTCTGCCAACACATCATTTTATATTTGATTCCAACTTTATCTAAAAACCACTGGATTCTCAAAATCGATTCCAATGTATTGATAAGACTCTCCTCTTCATTGTAAAAATGTTTCCAATACAAATCTAAGAATTTAGTAACTGATTTGTTGTCCCAACTCATATAGGGAATACTACTTTTAATCCATGTTGAATCTGCACTTGGAAATGTGTTCCAATGGTCATCGTGAATGAAATTACCCATCCAATTTTTATGTGGCCCATCTACCCAAAGTTTATGTAATGGATTTTCTCTGATTGTTGATAGGAATTCTTTTCTTGATATTCCTGACCACATAATTAATACGCTTATATCATTTGGACTCTTACCTTTTTTTAATTGGTCATTGACTTCCCAAATCACACTTCTTGATATGTAAGAATTACCAGCACCTGTGTTACCCACATTAGCAATAAAACCATACTTTTCGTCTATGTGCCAGGGCCATGTTCCATCTCCAAGAGTAAAACTACAGCCTGAGGTAATTATAATATTACTATTCATTTTATTTGTAAATAAATGGGTCTCTTTTTCTGATTTCTTTTATTTTTTTTCTATAGGTGAACCAAGCCTTAATTTGATAGAAAAAATATTTTATTCTTTTGAACATATTTACTCCTTGATTTTTTTTAAATTTGTAGTTACTTTTTTTACCCTATCATCTTTATTTTCAACACGATTATTATACACAACAACCTCACCACTTAATTTCAATTGGTCACAATTAGCACATAATAAATCAGAACTACCACAAGTTCCATTGGTATGGTGTCTGTGAATTTTAGAAAAAAGATTATCCTCTTCAGTTGAAAAAATTTCTTCTAAGGTTTGCTCTTTAAAATTACCTAACACCATTTCATTATTGAAATCAAAACAACACATTATTATATCACCAT
>CEVG01000568.1_pt1 | contig 11595 bp, 5 predicted proteins | sample 356511 | NCBI WGS metagenome assembly CEVG01 (sample SAMEA2623426, study PRJEB7988) | marine metagenome | biome: marine biome (ENVO:00000447); feature: surface water layer (ENVO:00002042); material: "saline water (ENVO:00002010), including plankton (ENVO:xxxxxxxx)" | depth 5 m | reverse complement strand
GAAGCCGACTAGACCACTTTCGTCTATTATTTTTGTCAGCTCTTGTTCACTGAGCTGCTCTTTCATTTTGAAAGTTACCACAGATGTATTAAAACTTCCATCAGTATATTGATAACCTACTCTTTTTTTATTTTTAGAGGGTTTTTCTCTAACGTGAAACTGCTCTTGGTTAAACATTTCTGCAAACCTAACCAAGGCAGCTAAAGCTCTTGCCCGGTCTTCATTTCGCATTTCTATTTCTAAGGCAAGAGACGGCTCAGCTTCCCCACCATAAAATCCATAGCTAGGTACTTTGTTTATGGTGAGGGCTGGCTTCTTCTTTTTACCCGTGCCTGTCATTATATTTTGCGTATGATAGACTAAGGCGTTGTACGCTATTTCTTGTAGCGCAACAAAAGCGTCCCGGTCTCCGTTGACTGCCGCTTTGTGTAAATTATCTAAACCCGGTATTGTCCCGGTAGCTGCTGATAATCCTATTCGTATTTTACCTGTTTCTGCTTCCCATTTTCTTTGCTTACGCAGCGCTATTAATCTTTTAGCGGTACGCTTTAGATGGTCTACGTCAGTCTTACTCATGCCGTTAAGCACGTCACCTTTTTCAGTAGACCTACCTGTAAACTCTTGTCTAGGCTGGCTCAGTTCTTGTAGTTGTGATTGATACCCACCTTCTTTTAGTACCCGTTGATAAATCCCTGTATTTAGCAACGTGCTAAAATCAGGAACGTCACCTATCATTTCATGTGTTAGGTCACCGTCTTCTAATATCTGTAGCTCTGTTCTAGTCTCGCCTTTAGCGCTAGCTTTTTCATACAAAGCTTTTGCCATAGACCAGATAGTCTCTTGTACTTCCATAGGGTCCATGTTGGCTTCAATAGCAGCTCTGCGTGTCAACACGCTCATAGCCATGTAACCGGGGCTTTTCCCGGGACGCACTGTACCTGCTTGGCTAAATATTTGCTGGTCTACAAAAGCCCAGTTTGCCATCCATGCATCGTTAGTAACCTCATTATCAAACCCGACAAGGTTTAGGTAAAATGAATTTACTTTAGGACCAGATAACGTAATCGCATCGTCTGGCGTAGTCAGCGCTATAAGGCTGTTGTTTACCCACGCCTTTAGTACGCTAGCATCACCTTTGTCACCTTGGACGTTTGCACCCATTATTTTTTTAATAGACGGTATGTCTGTTGGTCTGCCAGCCGCTACCCATGCAGTCCACACTTGCAGCGCATTTTGTAAATTACTTTCTACGCTAGTTTGTGGTGACAGCGCAGCTAGCAGCGCAGTAAATCTTGGTGCGTCTTCTTTAAAGACAACATCCAAAGCTGCTTTGCTTCGTCTATACCAACCTAGTTTTGCTCTACCAGCTCTAGCGCTAGCAGCAGTCTCTTGTATGCTAGGTAGCTGCTTGTAAAGAGTAACCAGCTTTTTTGCTGATTGTATTGTTAATAATTCAATTTCATCTGGCTGCAAAAATTTTGCAATAGTGGCGAACCCCGGCACTTCTTTTCTGAAACGGGCTAAATTCTTTTTACCTTTTGCAGAAAGAGTTTGGTCGGGAGGAAAGACCGCCGGGGTTCCCTTGCTTCCAATCTCAGGATTATTCTGGTCTACTTGGAATTTTTGTTCTGCTTCGTCTTGGGCTGCATTATTAAGCTGCGTGATAATTTCTTGGTCGGTCCAGTTCTCAAACAGGATGCCGTTCTTGCTCATGTCCTGCTGGATTTGTCTGCGTCTTTTAGTACGCAGCGCTACGCTGCCATCATCTTCAAATCTGTTTTTCAGTTCGATAGGTGTATCTACTAAAATAACCCCGGTATCTTTAGCAGTGTTTTTTAGATTGCCATTTACACCTGCTGTTATATTTAGCGTAGACATATCTACAGGCACTGAGTTTTCGTGCCGTGGCTTATACGTCAGATTAATAGAATTGTGATAACCCTCGTTTACCCCAGTCTCATCATTAGGCGCTGTAATAGTGTCAGGCGCTGTGTCAGTAGTCTGGATAGGATTGTAATACATAATTCTAGGAATTGATTTGGTAGCCACACCTACGGCGTTAGCAGTAGGGTCAGAGACTGTTACATCAATTGTCTGACTAGACGCAGCTTCTAAACCCGTCTCTGTAGCCTCTGTGGGTGCTGTTGTACCCTGCTGGTTAGCTTCTAGCTCTCTTAGCTCTGCTACGGTCCCTAAGTCCTCTGACGTATATACAGGTGCAGCATTAGATGTTCTTTGCACCTCTGTAGGAGTTTGGTTGCCAGCTATAATTAAATTATCTTCATTAAACATACTAAGAGGGCTGACATAACTGCCAGTCTCTTCAGAAGCTCTGGCTGCTCTGACTGCATATCGTTTTGCTGTTAACAACGCCAGCAGCTCAGCTTGCTTAGTATCAAAATTACCTGTGCGGATAATTTGTTCTTTTACGTTTTGTGCTATCTGTTCTGTTTCTTGTACAGAGGCGGCTACCTCTGTTTCATTCATAGACGCAAGCTGGTCACCGTTGTCTACAGCGTCAATCATATCCTGTAGGTCTTGCTGCTCGTTTTCAGACATCTCTTCTAACTCAGCCCCGGTAATACCATCAGGCGAGGTAGATGATGATTTATTATGCAGCTCCATAAACCCGTCAACACCAAGTATGTGCCGCACATAAGCGTCTGTGTTTACCTCAATCTTCTGTCCAGCGGTAGCAGCTTCGTTTACCTCGTTCTGGTCTAAGCCCAGCGATTTAATTACGCTGTCAGCGTCTGGTCTGTCTTGGTCAAATTGTTTAAGGTCGCTGGCTTCTATATATACTTTTTCTACGCCTTTCTCTTTTAGGTCTTCAGCAATTACTGTAGAGCTATCAATCAGGCTCTGACCTTCTGTGCTTAGTTTTGATTTTTGTTTTTCAATAATTTCGCCAGTCTTTAACCAGCCTTGTATTGCTTGTTTTTGTTTTCTGCGTCCGTTCCATGTCCCGGTAGCAGTAGCAATATCCAGCGGCGTAGTAATAGCGCCACCTGCTACCTCTAGAACCACTTCGTTCCAATCTACTTTTCCTGTGGAAAACTTTTGCGCTAACGCTTCGCCAGTACCTTCAGCAGTTAAGCTTGTGCCTACTTGGGCTGCCGTATTTAGCCCGATACTTTTACCAGAAAATTTAGATATAAGACCAAACTGAACCAGTTGGGTCATACTAATAGTAGCGCCTCTAATTCTGCCTACGCTGATAGCGTAGTCCATTGCTTCCGGGCTGTTGATAAACTGTTGAAAACCTTCTTCGGTAACTAAATCAAAACCGTATTTTTTCTGTACTGCGTTAGCTACCTCGCTGCCTACGCTACTTTCAGATATAAATGTACCACCAGCAGCCAGTGAAGTTCCTAGCAATGGGTTTTTAGTTACAATAGTAGCTAGCGCTGACGTACCGATAACAGGCGCAAATTCTATACCTACCTCTGATAGAAAAGCGCTAGCTCCTACCGGGTCTTTTATAACAGCGTCTAAAAAATCGCTTGTAGCTTCTACTAAGCTAGCGTCCGGGTTGTTCTTTAATAGTTTCTGAAATTCTTGAGCTTGTGTTGAAAACTGTGCGTTTTTTCTATCTTCCCGGGCAATGATTGCAGCTTTTTCAAACAGCTTATACGAGCTGTCTAGTAACTGCGTTTTTTGTAACTCAGGGTCAGCGTCTGCTTCTGTTCCAAATATCAGCTCACCTATCCATGTGTTCAATGTTATTCTTGGCAAACTGTCTATTAAAGAGCTTATACCAGCGCTTTCTAAAATACTTGGTGTGCCGTATGGACCGCCATAATTTCCGTATCGCTCCAGCCGCATCATTTCTTCTAGAGCTTTGTCTAAATCGGCTTTGTTGTTTGGGTCTAAGCCCATAGCTTTAGCCATGGCTTTTAATGTGCTGTCTTCGTAAAAATTCTTTTCTAGTGTTTCTGTAATACTCAGTTCAGCTTCTTCAGCCAGCCTAGCTTTCAGTCCAGCAGCAATACTGTATAGACCGCCTTCTATTCTTCCAAAGCCTCTATCCAAAGCGTTAAGCGTTCCTTCGCCATAACTTATAACGCTTTCGCCTGTGTTCAGCCCGGGTATCGCAGCTAGCTGGTTTTCCAAAGAAGCTAGTGTGTTGATGTTGCTGCTCTGCGTAGTTAGCAGCTCTGGTTTGTTAGTTAGTGTGTCTGTCAGCACAGGCGCATTGTTAAGGTCTTCTACAACATTGTACCGTTCCATTTGTGCTTTTAAAATTTTAGGGTCAACAGTCAATAAGACATCTCTAGGTACACCCAATACTTTTTCTGCTTTAGTGTATAAAGCTTCCATTTCCGGGTTAGGTAATACGTCAGCGTTGTCCGTCAACACGTTCACACTGTTGCTAACAGTGTCTACTTTTTCGTTAACTGGCTTAGCTGTTATAAATGTCTGGTCATTGCTACCCAGCTCAGGACTACCTATGGTGCTAGTGTTTGTGACAGCATCCGCTTTGGTGTCCGTGCCAATCATGTCAGGTACATTAAGTACGCCGTCTGCTTCCGTAAGTGCAGAGTTATCAATTTGCACAGCGTCTTTTTTATCGCCTAGCAAGCTACCTTCTTCTTTGTTTTGAAATATAGAAGAAACTGTTCCCATTAATCTTCATCCTCAGTGGTAGGCAATTTTAATTCAGCAGCGTACCCTGTGTTGTATTTTTCACCTCTAAGGTAACTATAATCAAGATTACTAAAAAGCGTATTTCCTGTTACTATATTACCCAGCAAAGTATCTACTAAGGCTTTATTGTTAGGGTTTGTAAGCGCAGCATTAACTGTTTTCATGTATTCTTTGTAAGCAACAGAGCCTTGCTTGTTTCCGCTAGGCATACCGTTTAATACATCGTCAGTAATCCTTGGTAGCTGACCCCCAGCAGTTAAACGCTCTATTATGTACAAAGCACCTTTGACCTGAGTAGCTGGGTTTACACCGGGATATAAAGCTTTAATACCGCTTTGCTCAACAAGCGTAAGCAGCCCACTGTCTGTGTTACCAAACCCTACCGCTAGGTTGTAAGTGTTTTCACTCATAACAGCGAGAGGGTTTATGTTGGCATCTGTTTGACTTCCCGGGACACTACGCAAAGCTACATTTAAGTTAGCTAAGTTAACGGGTTTATTTTGGCTCTCTACCTTTTCGATAGCGCCTTCTATCCCTGCTCTAGTTGTACCTAAAACCATAGCCAGTACGTTTTTACTTCTGTCGTTAGAGGTGTTTACAAGTTGTGTGTCAATTGTGGTTGCCAACTCCATGTCACTTTTATCAGACATATAACCAAGTTCATTGGAACCGATTTCTGTCCCAATAAGGGGTACTTTAGGGGCTGGTTTTGTAATTGTGCGAATAACATACGGTGCTAAGAATTTTTTAATAGTAGCGCTGTCCGGGGCTACACCGTTTTTCTTTGCATATCTTACATAAAAAGCGTCTAACTCTGCCCTGATTATAGGGCTGTTATGAATTTGAGTTCTTAGAATATCGCTGGTTATGTTCATTTCATCTTTTAAAATTTTTTCTATTTTTGGAAACTGAATGCCTGATTTTTCCAAAGTTGCTTTTTCTATTTTAGCTTGTTTCTCTGCAATCTTTGCGGAAACTTTTTCGTAAGCTTTGGCGCTAAGAACAGACCGCAGCGCTTGGTCGTTTTCGTCTGAACCAGAAAAATTGGCAATTACAAAAGCAGCTCCGCTATCGCTTTCTAACATACCTAACAGCACTTGGTCATACGCTTTTCCATTAGCTGTAACCAGCGTTGTGGCAGCGCCACCGTTTTGCTGATGAACAGACATATCTGTTGTGGTCTCTACGTTACCAGACGCAGATGATATCCGTGCCGACACGTTGTAGTTAGCTGGTAGTCTAGCTAACAGCTCAGGCGGCGGTGTTTTGTTTTCTGATATGAGCTTGTTAAATTCTCTAATAGCCTCTCGCTCATCTACAGCCACTCGTTCTTGGTTTATTTTTGCTAGACCAGCAATGTATGAGTTTGCTGCTTTAAGCATCTCTGGGTTTTTACCAGCGTATTTTTTTCTAACTTCTTCATACAAACCAGCAATGTCATATAATTGTATCTGACCACCAGCTACACTAGTCATATATTTTTTGTCAGTACCACCGCCGTCAGCGGTTTGTACAGTTTCATTCAGCAATTCATTAACAAAGTTTTGACCACCTGCAATATCGCCATTCTTTTTGACCAGCTCTGTTAGCGTTGTAAGTTTTTCGCCTCGCAACACCGCCTTGCCTGTAGGGTTAGCAGAGCTTCTATAATCATCTAAAAGTTTTTGTGCAGTAGCTGTGTCACCAACAGCCATGGCTTGTTTAATAGCACCTTCTACAACTAGTGCTTGGTTTTCTTGTACAAGCTGGTCCTTTATTGCAGGGTCAGTAACGCCTTTCTGAGAAGCTATACCAATATCTTTATCTAGCACTAATGATTTTACATTATCTAGCGTAGCGCCTAGCGCAGTAGGATTGTTAAATTGAAGAGACCCTACCTCTTGGTAGTCGGTCATCTTGCCTGTAAACAGTAACTCGTTTTTAGCTTTATAAGCTACGTCTTGAACCTTGTTTACGTTGTTAACAAAAGCGCTTGTAGTTTTATTAATATATTCCTCAGCAGAGGACGTACCCACACCACCCATATCCTTTGTGTGTTGTTCTCTAAGTGCTTTTATATTTGCTTCATAATTTGCAGTTAGGCTTTTGCTGTCATCATAAGTAAAACCAGCATCCTCAAACTCTTTCCGTGCGATAGCGTACTTAGTTGCTACGATTGCACCTTGAGGGTTTTGCTCGTCCATTTCCCGGGACCAGCCACCATTTATTCGTTTTAATGCGTCATCCCCTGTTAATGTGCTTACACCGCCAAAGTCTGGGTCTTCTAATAAATATGACTGAAGCTTAGTTATTTTACCTTCCAGCGTAACCAGCTCACGCTTGTCGTTACCCGTTTGCCATTTAGTAGCTGCATCAGCAACACCATCTAATGCTTTCACCCAGATGTCTCTTTGCTGTCGTGTCCCGGCATCAACGTCCACTTGAGGCACGTTCATAAAGTTAGTTTGCCCGTCAGACATATTTACGCTCTGATAAGCTTTAGCTCCTTGATTTCTTGGTGTTGGTATTCTTGCCATTATTTCCACCACTTCGCATTTTGTCCGGCGCTATAAATATCACCAGATGCACCTAACAATGTTCCAGCAGCAGCCATGCCCGGGTTATAGCTGCTTGCTTTAGCAGAAAATAAATCTGCTTTTGCTTGATATTCCATGCCTTGTATTTTTGCGTTTCTAATTTCGTTTTCTTTAGTGTCTCGTATTTTTAAAATGTCGTATGCACCTTCAGCATTTGCGTCAGCTAACAAGCCCTGCACGGTGCTGTCTTGTGTGTCATCTACAAGTAAACCAGAACCAGCGGCGCTTGCTCTAATAGCGCCTTTAAACTGGCTAGTCCTACGCCTTTGGTCAGCTTCTGCTTCGTCTGCTTGTTGTTTAATTCTAATTTGATTATGTTGTGCAATAATTACATTATTACGAGCAATAGCAGCCTGATAGTTCGCCTGTTGCTTAGCAGCTTTTTGTTGCTGATAAGATGAATAGGCGCTAAGCCCTGCGCTAGCTACTGTAGCTACTGCTGCCGTAAATGCCATTAGCTAACCCCTTTCGCATATACTCGTTCAATAGGGGTATAGCCTAAGCGCTCAAATATTTTGCCTACGTCTTTATGCAGCTTGACCTTGTTAAAGATTTTCTGCACACCCCGTGCTTTTAAAAATTCTTCTGACCGTTTAAGTAATTTAAATCCTGTTAGACCTTTTCTATGGTCTGGGTGAAGCCAAAATACGTCTCCATCAGCTACTGACAATTGCTTATAATGAAGCGCTTGTGTCAGGATAAATATAGCGTAGCCCACTAATTTAGAACCATGACGAGCTGTAGTAACGTGCATCTTATCTGCGTCTGCCAACACCTCGTATGTAGCCCAATCAGGTTGTAAATCTATCTTGCTTTTATCTAAAGCAATCTCTTCCCAATGCTTCAAAAGTAATGGTCCTACTTCTACTACAAAATCTTTAAAATTTTCTTCTTGTATTGTTATCATCAATTTCCTCCCGGTACTACATCAGGAATAATTGAGAGAACAGTTAGTGGCAACGGGTCTCGTTGCTGTATGATTACTCGCCCGTCTTTATTCCATGACGGTGATAGTGTTAAGTCTTTATCGCCTTGCAGCATTTCTAGCGGCTGTCCGTACAGCGCTGGCATACCAAACTTGGCTTCTTTTAGATGGTCTCTGTCTGGTCCTGTAAACATCCCCAGACTACGTTCAGCTCGTACAGTGAGCCTACCAATCTTTTTTGCTGCGCCTTGAATAGCGCTTGCCCCTTCTTGACCTGCTACATTTAATCGCAGGGTCTCTAATTCTGAAATGTAATTGATGCCGACATGAACCCGGCTAGCTGGTGTAGTTAGTGTAATGCTGCCGTTAGACACTGTAGTAGGCGGTATAACATACCCGTTAGCTACGCCTGTTATTTCTTCGCCTTCTAAATGCCACAATCCTGACAGCGTGGTTACAGCTTCCCTAACTGTGCCGCCGTTGTGATACTTTGCAAACTTTGTACCGTCTACGTTAGCACCATTAAGTTGAAGCTCAAAAGTAGTACTAGTAATATTATTAACAGTATAGCCGTTTCCCCTAACCTCATCTGATAACGAAAACCCCGCTGTCGTTGTGCTGTCGTGTTTGTATACATCCCAAATATCAACAGTGTCACCATTGGTTAATCCATGTGCTGATGCTGTAGTAACTACAACAGGGTTAGCTTGAGTGTACCCAGTAATCGTAATAGGGTTATCTAAGCTAGCCCCTGCGTCTACAAAAAACCCATCTTGTATAGTTTTAAAATCTCTTTCTTTCATACGCTCAATATAGCGTAACGTCTTACCATCAATAACTCGTTCCACTAGACAATATGTAGCGTCAATATCGTTTTCTTTTACAGAAGCTACAGACTTAAATTTTCCTTTTGTCGTGTGCCTATGCCAAGCAAAAACTTCCTGCTCTCGCAGATACGTCAACCCCAGCATCATCCCGTCATCACGCACACACCACACAATAGAGTAAGGCGCTGGTGCATAGGTCCAGTCATCTATACGGTTATAATCTAGCAAGTGCCTAGCTAAGATGGATACGTCATTACCACTATAGCTATCCACCTCGTATCGATAACCTAAGTCTCTGACGTTTTGTCCCGGCTGCATAAAGAGAGCAACGTCACCAGAGAGCAGCGGCGGTAAAGTGGTAGAGCCAAAAAATGACTGTGGTGTAATTTGTATTCCAGAAGGTGTAATCACATTGTCAATACCTTCTACCAGCCACTCGCCCCCTGATGTTAATACCACTAAGTCCGACATAGGGACCAAGTGTCTAATCTCGTTAACCTTCGTGCTTGCAATTGTTGCAATGATAGCGTCATCGTCTCTAGCTGGTGACGATGTAGCAAAGTTATTTTGGTTACCTGTTTGCGTCATAAACAAACGCTGTGGATGTTTGTTGCTGTTTGCAAATACTCTACGCTGCTGAAAATAAGCTACAGCAGACGGATATTCGTTTGTTGCAGCAAAAGGGTCTCTAGTCTTAGGCGGTGTATCGTCTAAGTCAGGAGCCATGTTTTCATCTGTAAATGTAGTGTCTTCGGTACGTCCTATAAAACCGTAAATACCATTCTTCTCACGGTAAATATTATACGTTTGTGCTTGAGCTACAGAGGTCCAGTTTATTGTATTATCAATCGTGCTGTTACCGTTGGTAATTTTTATAAAGCCAACGAGCAAAGAACCACCAGAGCCATAACCTGTGTAGCCAGAGCTATCGACTGAATTATAGTTAACGTCTTCTAATTCGATAGTAGTGCTTGTAACTGTGCCAGCTCTAAAACGTCTGTCGTTCAGCTCAACCATACCTGTAATATTTTCTAAATGAAAAGTATCGCCTGTCGATAATCCATGAGCTGCTGTAGTTGTTAAGATAGCCGGGTTAGCTTGTGTAACAAACTGCACACTAAACGTACCTGCTGTCCCGGTTAGGCTTTCTTCTGACGTATCGGCGTTAACAGCAGTTACGGCATACTTGTGGGTCTCTGACCCTGTAGTGTTTGCTGTAACAGTGACGCTTCTAGGAAAAGCTTGCGCTGGAGCAAAAGTAATATCTGCTAACGTCCATGCATCGTGGTCCGTTCTAAATATTTCTTTTGGTGGGTAAAGAGGGTGGACAACCGTCATCGTGTCGGCTGACTGCACATAATTTAATTCGTATAGTTCTGTTTGTGGATATGGTGTAGTTAGCTCAAACACTTTTGATACTGTGCCACCAGAGGTGTAGGTCGTAAAGTTTGTGCTGTTTATGGTTGCTGTTGTACTGTGTTCTAATTCTTTAATAGAAAAAGTGGTAGTTGTTAAAACAGTAACTTGAAACGTCCTGTTGTTAAGCTCTGTCATACCGCCAATGCTTTGCAGGTATACACTGTCCCCAGTGGTTAGACCATGCGTTGCTGATGTAGTTATGACGGCTGGGTTAGCCTTAGTAATAGCAGATATGTTTTTTACTGATGCGCTTTCTAATACCTGTCCCCCATCTTTAAAGACACGCATATAATAATCGCCAAATTCTAGGATGTAGGTCTGCTCTGTATTAAAAGCAAAAGGAATAAGACGTACAGTTTTAGTGCTATCTTTTACCTGTCCTATAAACTGTAATCCTGACCGTGTCGCAACACCACCATGCACCTGTACAAAAAAGTTCTCACATTTAGCCAGTGAGCTTTTGTACTTGCTGATGTCTACTCTAGCTCCTATTGCTTCGGATACTTCACCCCCGGCTAAGCTAGACTGAATTACTTTTGTCATAGTACCTACCCATCAGACACTGTCTACCGTTTGCACACCAAGCCTAGCAGTAATCCAATCTGCTTCTGGTTTAGCTGGTTCAATACCTTCGCTGGCATCAGTCTCCCATGCACTATTACAATAAATAGTGGCTAACTTTTCTAATTCCCCAGCAATACCTCTGTCTCCAGTAAGTGGCATAGCAAGCTTAGCAGCTAACTGATAGCTAAGCGCCATAACAAACTCTGGGTCAAAATCTTCTGTTGTCGTTATTCTAGCAGTGTAAACAAGCTCTGCATCTTCTTGGTCCGTCAACACCACCCTGTTAGTGCTATACCTAGCTACCTCAAATTCTATTGGTGTCATTCCACGTCCTAGTGGATTTGTAATACCTAAAATCCTGACTGCGTCTGTTGGATATAAATACATAAACGTCCAGCCGCCCGGGACCGTTCCAGTAAGCGTGGCAGGTGACAAAAATTTCTTAGCAAAGTTCCATGGGTGCTGCCTAAGTAGCGCATCCCTAGTGTCATTAAAAACAAGATTAACTTGTTCTGCTTCCGGCGTAACCTCAGTCATTGACGATATGTCAAAACGGTCACCAACGTGCTGAAGAGCAAGCTTTGCTATTTGTACCTGTGATGCCATACTAGTCCTTTTTCTTTCTAACCTTTACTTT
>CEVG01018749.1_pt1 | contig 11615 bp, 23 predicted proteins | sample 356511 | NCBI WGS metagenome assembly CEVG01 (sample SAMEA2623426, study PRJEB7988) | marine metagenome | biome: marine biome (ENVO:00000447); feature: surface water layer (ENVO:00002042); material: "saline water (ENVO:00002010), including plankton (ENVO:xxxxxxxx)" | depth 5 m | reverse complement strand
GCAAACATGGCAATCCATATAAGTCCGCCCATTGAATACAGTAGTCCGCTACTGTAGGTTAACCATGCTACTGCACCACTGACAGCCAGTCCACTGGCTGTGTGATTGTACATGGTAAGCATTAACTGTCTTAGACCTGCGTCAAATTCAGCATCCTGCTTGGTACCGAAAAAAGATCTTTCTAGTTGATTCATTTGTTTTTCCTTCTGTTAAAAATAACGGCAGTATAATATCCTGCCATAAAGCTAATAGCTATTACTGATGTCATAGCAATAGCATGCCACAATAAAAATTCCATTACAAGTCTCCTTCTTTTCTATTTTCGCTGTAATGCACATCGAACTCTCCGCCTGGATATCTGCTTTTGAGTTTTTCTACATTTTCTTCAATTACTTCGTTGGGGTCCAGATTCAATGCCCTGCAACTATTAATCCAATACCACATAATATCACCAAGTTCTCGTTTAATATGGAACTGTGTGTCAGCATCAAGTGGTTTGCCTTGGAATACGCATTTTTTAACAATTTCACTGAACTCTCCTCCTTCGCTGGCAATACCAATACTACCTGTTAGTAGTAATGCCATGTTAACACCGGTTTGTTCTAAACTTTGCAGTTGATTACACAACGCCTCAGTTTCGTTACTTTGCTGACTGGTTACACCTTCTACAAATTCTTTGTACTTATTTAAATCCACATTATTCATTTTTGCCTCTTTCATTTATGTAATAATATACTATACTTTGACACTTGTCAAGTGTCCTCGTTTTGTCCAGTGATTAATATTACTAGAACTATTTGAACATTCTCTAATACAAGTAGGAGTATCAAAACTTTTATGAAATTCTGTCCACAGTGTGCTTGCTTTTACTTCTTGTATTGTATGTTTTTTCAAATCAATATCTTTAATATCCAAATTATGTCTTTCAGCCCATTGTTCAAGGTCATTTCTCTGCGAATACAACCAACAACAGGGCCATAGTTCTCCAGTAGCACCTATAAATGCTTTACCAGATCTTTCTACACACTTAGGCGTAATTGTAATCGATTTGTCGTCTGTCATCTTCATTTTTAAATCTTACATGGTCGTAATTACGCAAACTTTTTGAATGATGAAACTCATCAAATCCTAATTCTTTGCTCAATCTTTCTGCTTCTTCTACTTGGTGTTCATTGTATGGAAATACCAACATTTGCCAAACTAAATTTGGTTTGTATTTTCCGCTTGCTAGAGTTTCAACTGCGGTAACTATATCTTTCCATCTAGCATTTTTTCTGTATATATGATTTGTATCTTCTAATCCATCTACAGCAAATCTAAATTCTTTACGATTGTCCCAAGGTAGCTCACTGAGTTGTTTCCAAAATTTTAGTTTGCGGTGTGACCCGTTTGTTTCGAATCTAATTTTTTTACTTGACTTACATGCTCTTGTGGCTATTTCAATAAATTCAGGATGATATATACAATCCCCATAACTGCCTACAAAACGTATACTTTGAAAATCAGATGAATCAAAAGTATGAAACACAACATTTTTGTCAAGGTGACCAGTATCCCAACTTGTGTCTCCATCCAGCTTTCTATATGTTCTAGGACAAGCAGGACATTCGAGAGTACATTTAGTTGTAAGTTCGATTTCTACTGACTTGTAATCCAAGGTTTTATCACTTCATCGTAAAATTGTTTGTGTCCTTCTAATGTAGGTCTAACTTTGTTTTGAGCATCTAATGGAATGCCTTTTCGGTCTTCATGTCCATTTTTGAGTAACCAACTACTCATAGTTTCGTTACCTTGCTTCCACCACACGGTCCAATCTATACCTTGCAATACTTTTTGTACAAGCTCTCCCTTCAAATCACTTTTGTCAAGCCAGCCATAAAACATTAGTAATGGTATATTGTTATATTTACAATACAACTGTAGCAGAGTCAACATTTCGTAACTTTCAACTGCTCGTTGTTCTTCACTAATAGTTGTTACGAATGTTTCTATTGTTTTTTTGTATTGTTTGTCAGTTGTTGTGGTACCACCAAATCCTTTGACATGGTAATAACTTGTACCACAAAGATTTTCATCCAATGGTTGAGGATTATATCGATTGAACAGCAATCGATTTTCATCATTGATTATGATTTCTTTTCTGACTGGATTACTAACTTGAAAGATACAAATTTTATCACCAGGAGTTTCTCGTAATTTAACTAATACTTCTCTAACACTGGTAATAGGACCACTGCCACCTCTGGCTACGTTTATAACATTTGGTATATGATGTGCCCAACTGCCTTCGTTGTATGTAAAACTACATCCACCTGTGATTACTTTCATTTTACTTCTATATCGATTATTTGACCTTCACGAATATAAGAGGCTTGTAGTTGTCTTTGTCTATTGTAAACACTGAGTTCATACAGTTTATCCCAATATGCTTTTAGCAGTAATTGTTCTAGGTCAACTTTTTCTCTTAATTTTTCTCTTTGGTCAACCTTTGCTTGATGTCTTTCCACTGCTAGTCTTTGTTCAACTGCAATGTTACTTTGTAACAATGGTTGGTTAACTATTTCGGTCAGCGATTTATCCTTTCATACTAGCATCTTTAATAATGCTTATATTCTTACTTATCGCAGTTTCAAAATATGGGTCAGGATCTTGGTAAGCTAATCCTTCGCTTAGAGCTCTACTAAAGCTGGCTTGCATGTGTCTGTTTAAACTCAACTTTAAACAGGCTTGTTCTGTTGAATATCCACCACTCAATCCAACTAGCCTTGTTAATGCATGTATATCTAGTAATGGCAAATATGTATTTGGTGTGTCAGGTATAGTAAGTTTAAGTATACATCTACCTTCCATTTTATGTAAATGATCTTTAAGACTTTTAAATAGAGCATCTTCAATAACTTGTTTGCTAGGATTTTTTATATCTATTTCTGGCTCTACAATAGGCATAAGTTTTCGTGAATAGATTAATTCTGCAAGGTCAAATTGCTGTTTTAATACATCATCAATCATATCCACACTGTGAACAACACTACGCATCTTTGTTCCAAAACAATTATGTTCAACTGCAAAATCTAAAATTTCATCAATATCAAAATCTTTTAATAGTCCGTTGCCTTTTAGTCCATTATCAATTTTAAGTATTGCACGAATACCTTTTTCTTTCAAAACAGGAACTGCACCTCTGCTTACACTATCTTTGTAAAGAATTGCACTATCAATGTTTTCACTGTTGAATGCTCCGCTGTTAATCATACGCATACGAAACGCATGTATTTTTTCCATTTTATCTTCTTCGGTCCAATCCTGTCCGTAAGTGTCAAGTACGCCTCCGGCGCTCCCTCCACTATTATCCATTGCGGCTATAAATGTCATTTGATCCTCTTTTAATTTATTAAGTGATGTGCGGTGTCTACCAAACGGCATGAAAAACTCCATTCATTATCATACCATGATAGCACACGAATACAATGATTGTCAACCACTCTTGTTTGTTCACTGGCAAATATACAACTTTCTGTAGTGCCATTAAAATCTACACTAACCAAAGGTTCATCTGTATATTTGATTATGCCAGCCATTCCATTCATACTACTTTCTAGTAGCATTTCATTTACTATTATTTCATCAGTATAATCTTCTACATTAATGGTCAAATCTACTGCACTTACATTTGGTGTTGGTACTCGAATTGCACTGCCTAGAATTTTACCTTGCATGTTTGGAATAACTTCTCCTAGACTTCTAGTTGCTCCTGTGCTGGTAGGTATCATACTTACTGCACCAGCTCTTGCTCTATACAAGTCATTATGACGTTTGTCAACCGTACTTTGATCACCTGTATAACTGTGAATAGTTGTCATTTGACCATTTAATATTTTAAGATTGTCGTTGAGAACTTTTACCAAAGGTGCTAAACAATTTGTTGTACAACTAGCATTGCTTATAATATTATCTGTAGGTAAGATATCTTGGTGATTGACTCCATACACAACTGTTCTATCTACATTTTTTGCTGGAGCACTTATTATAACTTTCTTTGCTCCATTATCTAAATGAGTCTGTGCCATTAGACCATCAGTGAACGCTCCAGTACATTCTAGAACAACATCAACTCCGTCCCAGTCGCATTCATTGATATTTCTTGTAAAACTCCATTCAGTTAAATGGCTTACTTCGCCTTTCCAACGACCATGTACACTATCATAATTTAACAAATGTGTGTTAATTTCTTTGTTACCTGTTGCATTAATTTTTACTATTTCTATATCAGGTCTTTCGTCTATTATATGTCTTGTAACACATCTTCCTATTCTTCCAAATCCGTTAATCCCTACCTTCATCTCTCATTGCCTTTTTCTCTAGGCTAAGTTTTTCCTTAGCACTCATTAGATATGCGGCTCCTGCCAGTACCACAATAGCACCTGCCTCTGCAACAAGTGTAAGTGGTTCTCCATCTTTACTATGTAGAATTATTAATCTGCACAAAGCCGTCATTGCAATAATGATCGGAAGTGTAACTGGTATTCTGTTGCTAATATAATAGGCACCAACCATGCCTACAATCTCTGTATAAATGAATAGCAAGAACAAGTCTGCAAGCTGTATATTTTTAGCCTCCCACATACCCCACACTTCTAAAAGTGCGGCTACTACAGTTAAAGCACCAATGCCACCAAGCATAACTTTTTCAGTAACTGTAGTTGTCCAATGTAATTTTTTGTTTAGCTTATCCATTTACACATCTTCTCTAGTGTTGTCTTGATATACTTGTCTGAAAAAGTTTTCGCTCCAAAATGCTTTATCATCAATCCATACATCATAATGTTCTTTCTCTCCAACACTGAGTTCTGTGTATTTTGCACCCCAACTTTCTAATTGATTTCTTGTTAGTTCATAGTAATCAACTTTGCTGACTGCACCTCTGGCTGTCATGTATTTTATTTCATGTCCAGCATCATAAAGTTTGTTTACCATAGCAATACGATCCATCATTGGTTCGTGTTTGCTATAGTCCTTTTTACCATTTGGCAGAAGAACTTCTTTACAAATGGTTCCGTCTATATCTATTACATATCTCATTTAAATAAACTGCTAACACTTTCTTCGTTTGTGATTCTTCGCATAGCTTCTCCGAAAAGCTCTGCAACTGTTACTTGTCTTATTTTTTTACTGTCACCCTCGATAGGAATACTATCACTTACAACTAATTCGTCCAACACACTTTTATCAATTTTTTTGTGAGCACCATTGCTCAATACGCCGTGTGTAATATATGCTCTTACACTTAGAGCCCCTGCTTTCATTATTGCTTCAGCGGCATTACATAATGTGCCTCCACTGTCTACAATATCATCTACCAGTATTGCATGTTTGCCTTCAACATCACCAATCAAGTTCATTACTTCTGCAACACCTGCCTTGGGTCGACGTTTGTCAACAATAGCAACATCACAGTAAAATTTTTCAGCAAACTTTCTTGCTCTTACTACACCACCAGCATCTGGACTAACAAATACTGTGCCTTCTGTACAAGGTACATTTTGTTTGATGTCCTTGCAAAATACTACTCTACTGGTAAGGTCATCAACAGGAATATCAAAAAAACCTTGTATTTGTCCTGCATGGAGATCCATTGTTAATACTCTATCGCAACCAGCTTGAGTTAATAGGTCTGCAACTAGTTTTGCAGTAATAGGAGTACGACTGGCACTTTTTCTATCCTGTCTGGCATATCCATAGTATGGCATGACAGCTGATATTCTTCTAGCACTACTGCGTTTTGCAGTATCAATCATAATAAGCATTTCCATTAAACTTTCATTTACTGGCATGCAGGTGCTATTCACTAAAAAAACATCCTTGCCTCGGATGTTTTCTTTTATTTCTACTAGTATTTCACCGTCACTAAATCTTGTGACATCTGTTGGAACAAGTTCTGTAAAACAGTGTTCGGCAACCTTTTGAGCAAATCCTGGATTGCTTCCTCCACTAATGATTTTCATCATAAGACCTCTTTCTTAAACTGCAAAACTTTCGCCACAACCACATTGGGCTGTAGCATTTGGGTTTCTGACAACTAGATAGTTGCCACCAAGTTCTCTTACATAATCTACTGTACAACCGAACACAAACATTTCTGCCGTTGGGTCAAGTTCTAAAACATCTTCTATTACTTTTCCTTCTGGTTCATCTGTGAAGTCCCAATCATACTTAAAGCCACTACAACCGCCACCTTGTACAGCCAAACGCACATACTGTTTTTTATGTTGTATTAACATTTCTTGTAAGTAGTTTTTCGCTGACTCTGTAACTGTTAGTGGAATCTGCATTACACTTTTCCTTGTTCTTGTAATATTGCTCTATTATTTAAATGTGCTTGTTCTATATCATCTTTGCTTTGACCATGATAGGCTACTGCCATATTTTCATCAATCATCTGCTTATTAACATTTATTCCGTTTGCCCATACCCAGCCTAAAATTCTTCCAAATTTGCCTTTTTCATTATCTACTTCTGTTGTTACTATTAGATCCTCTGTCGCCAATTTTTCTGTCAAATACTCTTTAGCGAGTAATCCAAATTTCTTTTCTTCTAAATCTCTTGTTCTACTCTCTGGTGTATCTATTCCCATCATTCTAACTCTTGCTTCTAGTAACACATCGAATCCTAAATCCATTATACAATCAAATGTGTCTCCGTCAATAATTTTTTTGATACTTTTTACCCTATAGCTATAGGGACTAGGTTTGTCTGTCATAATACTCTCCTGTTACAGAGTATTTATTTTAATGACGCTTTGCAGTGAGGGTCTCCTTGATGTCTTGGGCAGTAAATACTGGATCAACTGCGTTTGTAATTGTTCTACCTATAATTAGATAATCGGCTCCCATGGCTTTTGCTTCCATTGGAGTAACAGTTCTATTTTGACCTGGATTCATGCCTATACCAGGACATACTTTTTTATACCGATGCAATCCATATAAATCAAGTTCAGCTTCAGCTACCTTTTCTAAATCCAATGGACTACATACTATGCCTTTCATTACACTTTGAGCTCTTTCCATATTGTCTTTCCAAAGTGCTTTTGTTCCACCAGGCAAGTAATTGAGTATGTCTAATAAGTCTGAGCCTCCCCAACTTGTTAGATATGTAACTCCGCATATCATTAAATTGTCTTTGAAATCTTCTATTGCATCGAATGTTGCAAGGTTATTCAAGGTGCTAACAGTGGTCATTGTTGCACCTTTATCTACTATTTTTTGTAATACTGTTTTTACTGTGTTTGGAGTGTCCCAGAGTTTGCAATCTACAAATAGTTCACCTGCTTCTGTGTAATCTTTTATGTAAACACTTTGACTCCATAGTGCATGATTTATTTTAAATCCATCGACTATGCCTCTGAGCTTGGCACACATTTCAAGTGCATCTAAAGGATTTGTGTAATCAAGTGCTACTATTATCTTTGACATCTTTCTCCTCTAAACGTTTGATTAAAGTTTTAAACTCTCTGAGAACCATCAAGCAATCTGGCATATCTTTTCTATATGCTAACCAATATGGTTTATGAGGGTCATTATGATGATGATTATCAGCACCCATAAGAGTTTCTGTCCAACTCTTTTCTAGTTCTTCCAGTCTTTTAATATTGTACATCAATCGCCTTCTCCTGGGTTTTCACTTAAAAATTTTCCTTTTTTGCCTTCGTAACCCATTTCAGGATTAAAACTATCAGCATCAGGCATTGGATCTTTTTGACTTGTAAGTACGGGCCATGCATCATCTCCTGTACTGTGTTTTGTATTGATTTCCAACCATTGTTGTAAGTACGGAGTCATTTCTGTATCTGGAAAAATTGCTTTTGCAGGACATTCTGGTTCGCAAACACCACAATCAATACACTCATCAGGGTTAATGACAAGCATATTTTCACCCTCGTAAAAACAATCAACAGGACAGACTTCAACACAATCTGTATACTTGCATTTAACACATGCGTCACCTACTATGTATGTCATTATTGTGCATTCATTATTTCGTTAACAATTAGTTCCTTTTTCTGTCTACGGTCTACTTCTAAACCAAATTCACTTTTTGCTAGTTCTTCGAGTTGCACTTTAGTCATTTTGTTTAAACTACTTTTTGTGTGTTTTTTCACTTCGCTGGTGTTTACAGTATTGGGACTTATAACCAATTCGTTGGTCTTTGTAGCATTTGCAAATTTTCTTTTCTCTAAAAATGCATCAACATTTTCTTGAGTATCATCTTCTTTAATGCCAAATATTTGCTTTATCCATTTCATTTTATTCTCCAAAGTTAATCTTTTTTAGCTGATAATAGTTTCAAAGTCAACATATCGTCTTTGCTTCTAAACCAAACCTCATAACCATTTTTATACTTGTCATACCTAAAACCTCCATAACGAGGTCCAAACATATTTTCCAAAAGATCGTTGAATCCTTTGACTTTTTTGTCAGCATCTTTGGCAAACAAACTACAGTAGTATCTGTTGTCCATTTGCCAGTTTGCACACCATTCTAATTCGTTCATTTTAACCTTCATAGATTGCTGAGTTGGCACCATGTTCAGCACATTCACAACTAACAACATAACAACGATTATCAGTCATTTCTTTTACTAATTCATTTGCAAAATTAAAGGCATGTTCCGCAAACTTTTCTACACCAACTCCGTTCAGTATTGTAAGTTCTGCAAGTCCTTTGTTTTGTAAGTTTACAAATTCTTCCATGTGTGGATCATATGAATCTAAAACAACTTTATGATCAAATGTATTTTCTAACCATGCTTTCAATGGCTTTAGTCCACCAAAGTCAACTACCCAGTTGCGTTCATCTAGTTCATTACAACCAAATTTAAATTTAAATTGCAAGCTATAACCATGTAAAAATTTACAATGACTGTGTGCATTTGGCTGTCTAAAACAAGCACTTAATCCAATATTGTGTCCGTATGTTTTTGTACTAAAGTATTTTGCCATATATAACTTCCTTATGTTTCCTTATTTATATTAGCATATAATTTGGAATATGCAACCTGAATTGCTTTTGCTTGATAGTAACTATCAGCTAGTGCATTGTGCAAATCTGTTTGCATATCCTTTCTGGGATCTCTATCCAGTAAACTGATAAGTGTTCTACCATCTCTAACTTGCCAGAAGTTCCAAGGGATTGGTGTAGCCATTTGACGATACATTGTTTCAACAATAGTAACATCAAAGCCATATCCATGACCCCATAATACATCAACACCAACCATCCATTTGGTCATATGGTTTAGAAAGTGTACCAGCCCAACTCTGTCATCTTCTCCAAAGGCTTCTTCTCTTATTTGAGGGTCTTGTTTAGCCCACCAATCTATCGTACCTTGGTCTTGTGTTCTTCCAAGTTTTTCCTGTTCGTCTACATCTAGTTTGAAATAAAATTCACTGTGAGGTTCACTGTTATTGTTAGGATTAAATTTTACACCACCAATAGTTAATATGGTTGCATGTGGATCTGTTGCCAGTGTTTCCAAATCTATCATTGCATGTATTGGCATTATCCACGCCTCATTTTAGCAATGTCTTTTGCATCCTTACTATCAAACACAGGAACCATATTGCTCTTGTGCATTACCGCGACGCCCAATAGTCTTCTCTCGCCTGAGTAAGTGAGTCTTTCTTTGGGGGCGGTGCTTCCTCCAGGAATAACATCACTAGTAGGGATAGTTGGACGGTCAGAGCTATAATCAGGGAAACTACGAATAGAAACGTTAGCATTTTTCTCCTTGTTCCTGGCGATTTGCTCAGGATGTGCATTCATCTTTCTTAACCACTTTTCGTGTTTCGCATCAGCTTCAATTTGTTTTTGTGTTTTCTTTTTGGCTTTTCGCTTTTTATAACTGGTGGTGGTCATGTAAGGACCAACAAGATGCATACTCATACTTACCTCTTTTTTAGTTAATCATTTGATAATTGATACGAAATTTTTGCGATTTGCCAACCCATGCTTGATTGCCAACTGCTTTATTGACTCGTACAGTTACTATTGTGCCATTTACATTATATGTGATATCGTATTCATTTACAACCGATTTTGTTTGGTTAGTATATTCTTTATGACACTGGTTGACCATTTGATATCCAACAATATTTTTGTTACCAGTTTGCGATCCTTTAACTGCACCAATGGCGGCACCTACGGCTGTGGCGGCTTTGTTACCATTACCACTACCAAATTGATTACCAATAACTCCGCCAATGATAGCGCCTAATATTGCATTACCATTGTTAGTTTGTCCGTTATTGCCATAAACAGGAACTTGTACTTGTTTACAAACATCACGTGGAACACTTTGATGTATCTGTGTATGTACTGGCTTTACATCAACAACCTTACCCCATACAATGGTACTTCCTGCAAGTGCTGGGTGACATGATGCAAATATAAACATTGCAAATATGCCTAATAACTTTTTCATTTCTCACTCCTTTTTGGGATAACCATATCTTGAAATGTATGGACTTTATCCCTATCAATCCATACTTCATAAAATTCTTGTGATGTCAACTGAGGTTCACCGAACGACATTCGTTCGTCACCATTTTCATAGTAAGCATGCCAAAATTCACTTTTCTTTTGTGCTTGTTCGTAAGACATCATTTTCCTATTTTTTATAGTATACTACTATTTACAATTTTGTCAACCATTAGTCGTTTCTAACACCTGTACCATAGTCTATTGTTACAGGAAATCTAGGAACACCATCGTTACTCAATTCAAAGTATCTGCATGTAGCCCAATCTATGTTTGGGTTTTCCAACAGTTCTTTTAACTTAGCTTGGCTACCTCTAATACCACTGCTGAATGTTGTACCATCTGGCATCTTAAGAGTAAGTCTTTTAGCATACCCGGCCCAGTTACCTTGTCCTTCATGCACCTCAACTACTTCATATTCTTCCGTGATAAACTCTTTTCTTTTCAATAAGTTTTTGCTTCTCTTGTTTTCATAAGCAGTATTTTGTCTAATCATTTGACCTTCATATCCTGCTTCTGTATATTCTCCATACATCAAATCTATTGCTTTTGAAGTATCACAAATTTGAGTATCTACAAGATGTATACTAACTCCAGTTGGTAAATTATCTTGTAACCACATATATCTATCCATAAAAATCATGTCTGGATTAGCACTGTCAAACATATCATAAATGTGATATTGTACAAGCTCAGCACTTTCTGCCAATTCATCAGCACCCAAGTTAACAGTTTTTCTTACCAAACTTGTTATCTTTTGAAAGTTGTCTTTTAGTTCATGATTGTAAAGTTCACCATCTAATGTAATAGTCGGATTATTTGCAATAAAATCTTTTAGTAATTCAGCTATATGAGGTACTGCAACTATCTCCTTGTTGCTTCTACTGTACAAGCCTCTGCTATTAACAACCATTCTAATACCATCTAGTTTAGGCTGTGTAATACCACTTTCAACAGGAGTCTTTGTAAAATCGTGTGCAAGCATTGGCTTGAATGCAACATAGCTATCAATAGCATTTACATCTACAAAATAGTCTTTGTCAACGTTTTTAGTCCATTCAGCTTGTGCTTCAAACTCTGCTT
>CEVG01111255.1_pt1 | contig 11644 bp, 9 predicted proteins | sample 356511 | NCBI WGS metagenome assembly CEVG01 (sample SAMEA2623426, study PRJEB7988) | marine metagenome | biome: marine biome (ENVO:00000447); feature: surface water layer (ENVO:00002042); material: "saline water (ENVO:00002010), including plankton (ENVO:xxxxxxxx)" | depth 5 m | reverse complement strand
CGTAGAGGACCTGTTGCGGCGGTAGATCGTGGTGATTTTCCGTCATAACCAATTAATCTATTTGCTTCCTGCCCTGGTAGAGGCTGAGAGTAACAGTTCACTCTCCCAATCGTTCGATAACAATAGACTGATTGCGGCACAGCACGGCTCTGCTTCGTGCCGTCCATAAAAAGTTTATCTATATTTTCTCTCATAGTTTCAGCACACCCTATCAGAGATCCTGCCAATAGGAATAAGACGAGCAAGCTCCTCATTTTAAAAACTCCGGAAATTTCCATTCAGCTTTTATTGGAAATTAATGCACTGTTTCAATGACATCTCGAACTGTCTCAGCAATAAAGTCTATATGCTTTCTTTCAACGATCAATGGCGGTGATAGCGCAATCGTATCTCCAGTGGTTCTAACAAGAAGCCCCCTCTCAAACGCTTTCTGAAATGCCTCCATGGCCCTTACTGTCGGCTTGCCTGCGATCGATTCTAATTCAATTGCTCCCATTAAACCCAAGTTTCTTACGTCAATTACATTCTTGCAATCGGCCAAGGAATGAACGGCTTCTTGAAAATATGGGGCCAGTTCTGCCGCGCGCGCAAATAAATCCTCCTCTCGATAAACTTCTAGCGTAGCCAAACCGGCTGCGCAAGCAAGCGGATGCCCTGAATAGGTATAACCATGAAAAAATTCTATTGCTCCCTCTGGAGCCACTTCCATAAACGCATCATAAATTCCGTCGCGAACAAAAACTGCTCCCATTGGCACAGTGGCATTTGTTATTCCTTTTGCAGTAGTAAAAATATCTGGCTTAACGTCAAAATACTCATTTGCAAAGCTATCACCAAGTCTGCCAAATCCGGTAATTACCTCATCAAAAATTAGTAATATGCCGTGCTTTGTACATATCTCCCGTAAACGCTTTAGGTAGCCTTGAGGGGGTATGAGCACACCAGTTGATCCCGCTACAGGTTCGACAATAACTGCAGCTATGTTCGAAGCATCATGAAGTGCTACGATTGATTCCAGATCATCTGCAAGATGTGCTCCCCATTTAGGCTGTCCCTTAACAAATGCATTGTGTTCAAGGTTATGCGTATGTTTTAAATGATCGATACCTGTCAACATGTTACCAAACATCTTCCTGTTTGGAGAAATACCTCCGACAGATATACCACCAAAGCCAACACCATGATATCCTCGTTCACGGCCCACAAATCTCGTGCGATTGCCCTGTCCAATACTACGTTGATACGCCAGTGCTATTTTTAGGGCAGTATCGACAGACTCTGAGCCTGAATTTGTAAACATGACGTGACTGTATTCTTTAACCATACCAGTTAACCGCGAAGCGAATTCAAAGGATAACGGATGCCCTACTTGAAACCCTGGAGCATAATCGAGTTTTTCTACCTGCTTACTCACGGCCTCAATTATCGGTTTACGTCTATGTCCAGCATTAACACACCAAAGTCCCGACGTCCCATCGAGAACTTTTCTTCCATCAGGTGTGAAATAATACATCCCATCCGCTTCGCTAAATAATCTAGGCTGTTTTTTGAAACTTCTATTATCTGTAAAGGGCATCCAAAGCGAGTCTAGGTCATTTGGTACAGTAACATCTGAAATGGACATATTATACTCCATGCGGATTTGGGATCACCGGACTTAGCCGGATGTTTATTTGTCCAGCAGTATACGAGGACATTAAAAAGAATACGAATCTTTACTTCACAAGTTTATCAAAGAAATCCATATATTGTTTAACTATAATTTTTTTTGAAAAATTTCGTTCATATGTTTTTCTACCCTCACTGGCAAGTTCCTCGGCCAAATTAGCATCTCCTAGAATCAGCTTTATTGTATCCGCTAAATTAGTTGGGTTATCAATTTCGCACAAAAAACCATTCTTCCCACTAGTGATTAGCTCTTTCGGCCCGTCACTAGCCGCCGCTATAACAGGCTTCCCTTGAACCCACGCTTCCAAAATAACATTTCCGAGGGGTTCATGTCGCGATGGACAAATCAGCGCATCAGCAGCAGCAAGTAAATTGCTCGTATCGGACCGCCACCCCAGAAATCGGACTCTATCAGAAATTTTTAAATTGTCTGCAATATGTATCAATGTTTGTTTTTGTGGACCATCACCTGCCAACCAAAGAAAAACGTCGGGCATAGTCGCCAAAGCTTCTAGAAGAACATCAAAGCCTTTGTTTTCATGCAACCTGCCAAGTGCAAGGATAACAGGGAACCCCGACGGGGTATCAAACATAGAAGGTTCGAGAGGCAAACCTTTCGTTTCATCAACAAAGTTCGGGATATAGATTATTTTATCAGACGGCCATCCGTGTTGCGTCATATAGCTAATAATTGTCTGAGTATTGCCAATCAAATAATCGCACTTCCTATACTTTTGTAGATTGTAGTACCCTCCTAAGCGCGCAACGTGTTTGAAAGTCCCTTTAGGAAGCTTTTGTGTTGCTCTGGTCATCCACGTTAACACTATCCCCGGTTGATAATCAGTAGCTAATTTTCGAAGTTTGTAAGAAGTCAAAAAATCTAGCGCCCCGCCAAACCGCATTTCTGTTACGTCAACGTTATTTCCTCTAAGCTGCCGGGATCTTTCTTTATTCCTACGAATTACGACTTTTTGGGGATACTTTATCTCTGAAAGCGCTATGGCTAATCGTGAAAAAAATAGCTCCGCCCCACCATTGGGAGCTCCTGCCATAACTTGTAATAATCGAGTCATTTTTAGTATAAGACCAAAGTGTTATATCAACTTTCATAGAACTTAAGTCACTTTATTAACTTTTAACAACGCCACCGGCTACTTGTAGTTTGTAGATCGACGTCAGGGAGGAGATTAACATTTGATTCCGCAGAGTAAAAGTGAGGAAAATTTATTAGTTATCCAGCCTCTCCCCGGCATTGGAGATGCAATCTGGCATCTACCACATTTAAAAGCACTAGCTAATTCCACCCCATCAGGGAAAGTGACACTTCTCACAAAGAGTCGATCACTGGCAAAGCAACTTCTGTCTGAAACGGATTTTGTAAAAGAAGTTCTCTATCTTTCTCAAGAGAACGGAGACCATTTTGGGATATCAGGTCCCGTCAACCTCGGCAAATTTTTAACCCCTTTTAAATTCGATCAAGCATGGATTTTGCACAACTCGGCTAGATATAGCATCGCCTCTTGGTGGGCCGGCATACCGAATAGAATAGGTTTTGGTATTGGCTGGCAAGATGCCTTTCTTACCTCAGCTCATACGCTTTCCAAAAATGATAAGAGGTTAACGACGATTGAAAAATCAAAACGGCTACTTCGATTGAACGGCATCGTCATTGATGATGATAAACCCACCTTATATTTCTCAGAGGCTATTTTAAAATCAGCCGCACTTCACCTTCCCGAAGAAAAGCATCTAAACATTGCATTAGCTATCGGCTCTAGTGAGCCAAGAAAACAGTGGGGTACTGAGAACTTTATCAGGCTGGTAGAGGTACTGAAAAACACACTTAAAGCAAATATTATATTAGTTGGTGGGGACGAAGATGCAGAAATGGCTGTAAATATTTGCAAACACTTTGAAAATCCAAAGTGGATTAAGCAACTGATAAGTCATCCCATATTAGAAGCCGCCGCAGTCACGAAATTCTGTCAGGCCTGCATCGGAAATGATACTGGAATATTAAATGTTGCTGCCGCCGCCGGAACGCGGGCCTTTGGCATTTTTTGCGGTTCAAAACCTTTAAACCCCGATCCACTAATTACACCTATTGAAGCTATTGAAACTAAACAGAGCAGCTTACAAAGTACAGTAACGCCAGAAATGATTGTCGAGGAATTAATTGCGGCCGGTTTCACTAAGTAGTTCACCGCATGCATTGAGTACCGTTTCAACTGAAAGCCCTCCCATCAAGCTATTTGTTGGGTCGGGGCGAAAATCTGGATGTCTTGATAATTGCTCAAAAGACTCAATAGTTCTGACATATGCACATCTTTGCCCCCAAGGTCTGTAGTTTGCTTCGCGGGTAGGACCGAACAAGCCTAGTGTCGGGGCACCGACCGCTGCCGAAAGATGCATGAGGCCACTATCGTTTCCAATGTAAAGCGTAGCTCTCTCAAGAACAGCTGCTACATCTAGAAATGGTATCGCACCAACCAAGTCTATTCTTCGTCCGGAAGGTATTGCATCAAGTATTGGTTTTGCAAGTAATTCTTCGCCAGGCCCGCCCACCACAGCTATCATAGCGGATTGCAAGCTACGGAAATTACTAGTTAACAGATGCACTAAATTAGAAAACCTGTCTGCATCCCAAATTTTTGCACCCCAATTTGCGGTCGGTCCGATGATAATAAGAGCTTGTGCCATTCGCTCACCTAGAATGTCATCAGCAAATTTTTTGTTCTCTTTACTAAGCCAGATATAGGGAGAATGAGGTGTATTGCCATTGGGTATATTTTGCATGTCTTCAATGCGATGTATTTTTTTATTCTTCTTTTTGTATATCACCCGTTTTTTTGTAGGTAAAAACCAGGCTATTGCTGAACCTCGCAAATCTACAACCAAATCCCACCTTTTTAGAAAAGTTGAAAAGTACAATCTTCGCCAATGTCCTAATAAAGAACCCTTGCGCATTGTTATGATTGCTTCAAGCCCGGGCACATTGTCAAATAAGCCCTTAGCAACAGGCCCACAAGCGATAGTAAATTTTGCTGTTTTATAGTGATCTACGAGATACTTTAAAATACCCGTCGTGAGAATAGCATCACCAACACGGCTGGATGTTATAAAAAGAATTTGCATTTATAAGCCTAATAAAAAAGATAATGATGATACTCCATCCAAATGAACTAATTTGAAACAAGCGGTTTAATAATATTGGCAAAAATTATTTATAGTCTTTATTATAACGTAATAGTAGAGCTATTACTCCATACGTATTTAAGGTTTTCTATTGTTAAATAAAAATATCCACTTTATCGATTCCAAAACTCTAAGTGATTGGTTAGCCCAAGGTCTTGTGTCTCTTTTTGATGTTCGAGAAAAACATGAATTTGCAGCACAACAAATCCCCGGGGCTGTCTCGCTACCTCTGTCTACTTTTGATGCATCGCAAATACCAACCGACTTGCAGACTCACATCGTAATTCATTGCCAAAGTGGTGTTAGGTGCGGTGTTGCTGCCCAATTGTTGCAAGAGTCGGGTTTTTCGCAAAACATTTATCGATTAGAAGGTGGTATTTTAAGTTGGAAAGCAGCCGGAGGACAGGTGCAGATCGGAAATGTTTGAATTTTCTTTATATCTAGTTTAGTACAGTCGGTTACTAAAACTCATTGTTATGAACATTTTTATCAACTAGTTTCATATTTAATTTATAAAACTTCATTTATCAGACCTCAAACGGATAACATAACATGCACATTTATCTCCCCATTGCGGAGATGTCTGTAAATATATTCCTGATTCTCGGCATGGGTGGAGCTGTCGGATTTCTTTCTGGCTTATTTGGAGTTGGAGGCGGCTTTTTAATGACGCCCCTGTTAATATTCATAGGTGTTCCACCTCCAGTTGCCGTGGGAACCGAAGCAAACCAAATTGTCGCGAGCTCTGTTTCAGGCGTTTTGGCACACTGGCGACGTGCCAACGTTGATTTCAAAATGGGTTTTGTTCTTCTTCTTGGCGGTTTTGTAGGCTCTTCCCTCGGCGTGATATTGTTCAAATATCTTCAAAACCTAGGTCAATTGGATCTTGTGATAAAGCTGTCTTATGTAATCTTTCTAGGCATAATTGGTTTTCTAATGCTTTGGGAGAGCTCAAGAACTATTATTCGGTCTAGATCTGCAGCAGCCAGACGCGGCAAATTGCATCAACATAATTGGTTGCACGGATTACCTTTCAAGATACGATTTCGAAAATCAAAACTTTATATAAGTGCAATATTACCATTCCTTATCGGTGCCATAGTTGGCGTATTGTCAGCCATCATGGGGGTTGGAGGTGGTTTCATAATGGTACCAGCAATGATATATCTTTTAGGAATGCCCACATCACTGGCGATCGGAACCTCTCTATTTCAAATCATCTTCGTAACGGCTAATGTCACATTTCTGCAAGCATTAACCGTCCAAACGGTGGATATATTGTTAGCGGTGCTTCTTCTGACCGGTGCTGTAATCGGTGCACAATTTGGAAGTAAATACAGCGTAAGAATGAAAGGTGAACAACTAAGGGCATTGCTTGCGCTTCTCGTTCTTGGTGTGTGTGTTAAAATGATTTTCGATCTCACCGTCATGCCAGCGGATCTCTACTCTATAGCATTGTTGATGGGTTAACTGCTACCAGATGAACAGATCAATTTTCACAAAATTCAGTATAGCTCTTATTATATTATTTTTATTGGGCCCACATGCTTATGGGACCGCGTTAATAATAGATTCATCGACAAGTGAAGTTAAAGTTAGTTCTTCTTTTATCGGTACCGATGTTATGGTTTTTGGAACGGCTAACGACAAAGATGATATCATTGTGGTCATAACTGGACCAACTGAAACAGCAATAGTTAGAAAGAAACGTCGTGTAAGCGGAATATGGATTAATAAAGAAAAGTTAGAGTTCCGTGGGATTCCAGGTTTTTATGCCATCGCGTCGACCCGACCATTAAATGAAATAACAGAAACCAATGAATTAAAAAAACAAAAAATAGGTATTCAAAATGTAATAACTACTGCTTCGCTAAGCTCTGAAGATGAAAATATTAAGACTTTCAAAAGTTTCAAAGACGCTCTCGTACGAGGACAAAAGACAAAAGGTTTATATTTGGATACGCCATTAGAAATTGACGTTGTTTCAAAGCGATTGTTTAAAACGACCTTTCATTTTCCGAACAATATGGCAACTGGAATTTATACAGTTAAGGTATTTGCATTTCAAAAAAAACGCTTGGTGAGTATGGTTTCTAAGAATATCTCGGTTGAGAAAATCGGAATTGGGGCCGATGTTTTTAAGTTTGCGAAAGAACAAAGTGCATTATATGGTTTATTGGCTATACTAATCGCGGTGGTGTCTGGCTGGATTGCATCTGTAATTTTCCGTAAAATATGAGGACGGAATTTTATGACTGACATAGTGAAAAAAGTATATGACACGGTTGATGATAACCACCGTGTATTTCTGGTGGTAGTAGATGATTCTGAAGAGATGCTTGTGGCTCTAAGGTTTGCATGCATGCGGGCGAAAAGCGTCGGCGGCCGCGTTGCTCTATTTAGAGACATTGAGCCATCCGATTATCATCAATGGGCTAGTGTAAGCGAGCTCATGCAACAGGAGGCACGCGAAACCGCGGAAGAGAGACTGAACGATTTAGCTCAGGAAGTTGTTGAGTTATCAGGGTTAATCCCTGCCTTATACATACGAGCTGGGCCTATAGAGGAAGAATTGATAGCCCTCATTGATGAAGAGCCCACAATCTCCGTTCTTGTGCTCGCCTCAAGCGCCAGTAAAGATGGACCAGGCCGATTAGTTAGCCATCTCATCGGCAAGGGAAGAAACTCCTGTCGTATACCAATTACAATTGTACCTGGTAATTTAAGTGCAGCCCAAGTTGACGCTCTTGCATAGGTTTTTGCTAGATCACATTCAGGTTATCACTGATTATTCAATCTCTGAAAAATTTTGCCCCATTATTAACTCTAATACCCTATCCGTAACTTCCCTTGTACTGGCTTTACCATTAAGATCTTGAGGCATAACTCTTCCATCTTCAGTAAGTTTTTCTAGAGCTAACATTAACTCAGCTGCAGCCTTCTTTTCACCCAAATGATCTAGCATCATAGAAGCTGACCAAAAAGCGCCAATAGGATTTGCTATCCCTTTGCCCATTATATCGAAAGCAGAACCATGTATAGGCTCAAACATAGAGGGGAAATTAAAAGACGGATTTAAGTTTGCTGTTGGCGCTATTCCCATACTTCCGCTCAAAGCAGCAGCTAGATCACTTAAAATATCTGCGTGCAGATTTGTTGCAACTACAACGTCTATAGACCTTGGGTCTAAAACCATTCTAGTTGTCATTGCGTCCACTAACATTCGATCAATCTCAATATCACCGTATTCACTGCACAATTTATCAAACACATCGTCCCACATTACCATTCCATGCCGCTGGGCATTTGATTTTGTTACAAATGTTAACCTTTTTCTTTTTCTTGATCGTGCTAAATCAAGGGCAAATCTTTGGACACGCTCAACTCCAGAACGTGTAAAAACCGAGACATCTAAACCAACTTCTTCAGGATGCCCTGTATGAACCCGGCCTCCAGCACCCGCATATTCACCCTCTGTATTTTCCCTTACAATGACCCAGTCTATGTCGTTTGAAGATGCATCTTTTAAGGGGCTTGAAATCCCCGGAAGTAGACGCGCTGGCCTAACATTCGCATACTGGTCAAAAGATTGACATATTGCCAAACGTAAACCCCAGAGTGAAATATGGTCTGGAATTCTTGGATCGCCGGCTGATCCAAAATAGATAGCATCGAACTTTTTTAATTCTTCAAGCCCATCTGTTGCCATCATATCGCCCGTCTCCATATAATAGTCGGAACCCCATGGAAAACTAGTTAATTCGATTTGAAAATCACCTAGCCGATCCGCCAGCACCTGTAAAACTCGTATTCCTTCATTTATAACTTCAATACCTATGCCATCACCAGGAATGGCTGCTATCTTATGTGTGCGCATGTGATGCAAGTCCTTTACAATCCATCTCTATTAATAGATCACCATGAGGTAAAATTATAATTGAACATCAGCCCCAATAAAGTGTAAGTTTCAAGAATATATGATTGCGCGTTAACGTTAGGCGTTTTGGGGAAAATAGCTAAAGCGGTAAGTATCTTAGCTTTAATGTCATTACGACTACAACTTCTAAAAACTGGCAACTAAAATGAGCATAAATCCGTTTGCAACCGTCCAAGAGAAGGTCGAAAAATCTCCCGAAGTGTCCGACGAGGTCAAGTATACAACATGTTATATGTGTGCCTGTAGATGCGGAATAAAAGTTCATCTAAAGAGTGGAAAAATTCGCTACATCGAAGGTAATCGTAATCACCCCGTAAACAAAGGTGTTCTTTGCGCAAAGGGATCTGCTGGAATAATGCAGCATTATTCGCCCGCGCGACTGACTAAACCATTAAAACGAATTGGAAAACGCGGGTCCGGCGAATTTAAAGAAATAGAGTGGGACGAGGCGTTACAATTAGCAACTAGCTGGCTGTCCAATATTCGAGAAACCGATCCCAAAAAGCTAGCTTTTTTTACTGGGCGCGATCAGAGCCAAGGGTTAACTGGGTTTTGGGCCAGCCAGTTTGGGACTCCGAACCATGCCGCCCATGGAGGGTTTTGTTCTGTAAACATGGCAGCAGCTGGTCTTTATACCATTGGCGGATCTTTCTGGGAGTTTGGAGAGCCAGATTGGGAACACACAAAATATTTTATAATGTTTGGCGTTGCTGAGGACCACGATTCAAATCCAATAAAGATGGGTTTAGGGAAACTGAAAACACGTGGCGCAAAATTTGTTTCAGTTAATCCAATAAAAACAGGATATTCAGCTATTGCTGATCAATGGATAGGTATTAGGCCAGGCACTGATGGTCTCCTAGTACTTTCAGTCATTCATGAGCTATTGAAAACAAACCAGATCGATCTTGGCTATCTCGTTCGATATACCAACGCCCCCTGGCTGGTGATTCAAGAAGAAGGGGCACCCGATCACGGTTTGTTTGCCCGCGACGATGAAGGGAGCCCATTATCCTGGAATAAAGCAAATGATACAATTGCTCCAGCCCTTGCAACTGACATAACCCCTGCAATTGTTGGATCTTATGAACTCCCTGATGGTCGCAATGCCGTACCAGCTTTTCAGCTTCTAGCCGAAAGGTACATGGCCGATGAGTACAAACCAGAAAATGTTGCACCAAAATGTGGTTTAAAGGCAGACATAATAAAAAACCTTGCAAAAGAAATCGCGCATGTCGCCTTTCAAGAAGAGTTGAAGTTAGATGTGGAGTGGACTGACTGGGCAGGCCGAAAACATAAAAGTATGATAGGACGTCCTGTATCAATGCATGCTATGCGAGGTATCTCGGCACATTCGAATGGTTTCCATACTTGCCGAGCCCTTCACATTTTGCAGATACTGCTAGGAAGTATAGATGCTCCTGGTGGGTTTCGCTATAAACCACCGTTTCCCAAACCTGCACCCCCACCACTAAAACCTGCAGGTAAAGTTGATCAGGTTAACCCAAATTCACCAATGCCAGGGCCGCCCCTTGGCTTCCCTATGGGGCCAGAAGACTTATTGGTAGATGAAAATGGCGAACCAACCCGAATAGACAAAGCGTTTTCTTGGGAGGCACCAATTTCAGCACATGGCGTAATGCATATGGTTCTAAACAACGCCTGGAAAGGTGATCCCTACGCGGTGGACACTATTTTCATGTATATGGCGAATATGAGTTGGAACTCGTCCATGAATATTCCCGAAACCCTTCGGATGTTGACAGAAAAGAATAATGAAACGGGTGAATATCAAATACCAAGGATTATTTACTCCGATGCATTCTATTCAGAGATGATCCCATATTGTGACCTTGTACTTCCGGATACGACTTATCTTGAACGATGGGATTGCATTTCTCTGCTGGATAGGCCTATTTGTGACGCAGATGGGGTTGCAGACTCGATACGGCAACCTGTCTTGAAGCCCGACAGAGATGTGCGTCCATTTCAAGATGTGCTAATCGAACTAGGTTCTAGACTCAAGCTCCCTGCATTTACAAATGAAGATGGAACTGCCAAGTATCCAGGGGGTTATCCAGATTACATTGTGAATCACGAAAGGGCACCGGGCATTGGGCCACTTGCCGGATTTCGAGGAGAAGATGGGAACTCAGAGGGGAAAGGCTCTCCTAACCCAAGGCAACTTGAGCAATATGTAGAAAATCAATGTTTCTGGCGACATGAATTTGAACCTACTGAAAAATATTTTAAGCATTCTAATAAAGCGTATCTAGATAAAGCCGTAAAGCTAGGTCTCATTGGTGCGCCTAATCAAATCATTTTACAGTTATACTTAGAACCGCTTCAAAAATTTCGGTTAGCGGCAGAGGGTCACGGATCGATCCAACCCCCTGACCAGCATCGAGAACGTATTAAAAAGTACTTTGATCCTTTACCAATTTATTACACACCTTTTGAAGAAGCTGCTATCGATGCAAAGGATTTTCCCCTGCACGCCCTAACTCAGCGCCCAATGGCAATGTATCATTCATGGGGATCTCAAAATGCTTGGTTACGGCAAATTCATGGCTTCAACAAGCTATACATGAGCCGAACAAAAGCTGAAAAGCTCAATATAGAAAATGGGGACTGGGTTTTTGTTAAATCTTCTGAGGGTCAGCTAAAAGCTCAAATTCAACTCATGGAGGGCGTTAACGAAAATACTGTTTGGACCTGGAATGCTATCGGCAAGCGTCGAGGAGCGTGGAACCTATCAGATAATGCTCCAGAAGGCACAAGAGGGTTTTTATTGAATCATATTATTTCGCAATTACTTCCGGAACAACCCAATGGATATAGATA
>CEVG01152501.1_pt1 | contig 11658 bp, 10 predicted proteins | sample 356511 | NCBI WGS metagenome assembly CEVG01 (sample SAMEA2623426, study PRJEB7988) | marine metagenome | biome: marine biome (ENVO:00000447); feature: surface water layer (ENVO:00002042); material: "saline water (ENVO:00002010), including plankton (ENVO:xxxxxxxx)" | depth 5 m | reverse complement strand
GCAGTTCGATTCTGCCTCTGGCCACAATAAACATAGGCTCTATTGGTCTCTACAAACAAACAAGAAAAAACTATGACCAATTCTTACAAGTTGTTAATTTTCTTTCTAAATATTGCAACAATTTTGTAGAACAAGGAAAATATATCAAAAGATTCAATTCTGTAATCATAGAAGCACCCAAAATCATAAAAATTTAAAGTATGAAAGCCGTTTACATTTTTTTTATTATTTTTTATTTTTATTTCTTTGACAAACTCTTCGCTATACGCATTAGTTGTTATGTTTAAAATCCTATTTATTCTTATGCCTGAACCATACAGAGGGGTATTAATTTGAGAAAGTCTATATAAATTGTCTTTATATATTACAATGTTTCCTGCATTTCTTTCATTACCATTTAATACATCAATATTTTGTTCATTAACAACATTCCATTCAATCAAGTTTTTTGAAGTAGATATAAACATTTTATATTCTTGATCTTTAACCCTCTTACATGCAATTAAGAAGTAGTTACCATTTTTATAAAGAATAATTGGATCAATTAATTTTTCATCGATTTTCGAATACTCACTAAATTCTTGAAAATTTTTTTCTATTTTCCAAATAAAAGTTGAATTGTTTTCAGCTGACTCACAAATAAGAAAACTGTCTACTTCATTACTGAAAACTGTTGGAAAAGATAAATGAAATCGTCTTTTAATAATTAATTTTTCAGTATTATTTTTTCTGTCGTTTATCTTAATTCTACCTTTACTTGTTAGCCAGTTGACTTTTTCATAAATTAACAAATCTTGTTTATCATTGTTAAAAGGAAAAGGGTCAGCAGAATTTTTAAATTGACTTGATAAATTAATTTCAAAAAATTCATCATTAAGTATATTCCCAAAACTTTTTGTACTGCTACTAATTTGCCAATTAGTTTTATAAAAAAATAATTTAATTAATCTGTTCACTTATTAAACCTTCCCATTCTTTAATTACTTTTGATTCATTGGAAGTAATTGCACTCAAAAGAAAGTTATTGTTTTGTCTCGCTTCTTTAAATTTTTCAAGAAAGCTTTGAAAGTCACCATAGTTGTAAGTAAATACTAAATCTCTCATCTCATGAGGAAGGGTCTTTATAATTTGAATAGGAATTAGTGAATTTATATTATTTGTTATGGATTCAATAACTGCATTGGGAGAACCTTCGTTAAGTGATGCGAAAACAAATAAATCAAAATTTTTAAAATTTATATCCTTTAATGGTATATGCCCATTAAATATTATGCAGTCTTCATTTTTGAACTTATCAGATAAACGTGTTTTATCTGGACCATCACCAAAAATTTCAAAATTAATTTTATATTCTTTGTTAACTTTTAAAATCTGTTCAATTAAAAAATCTAAATTCTTCTCTTTAATTATTCTTGATAATGTGAATACTCTTGTAGCAGAGCTTAAAACTTTATCTTCCTGTTTTTTTATAGTATAGGGTACTTCAATTAAGCTACATTTTTTATATACATTTCCAAAAAATAATTTGTTAATAAATGATTTCTCAATTTTTTCTAAACTATCTTCTGATAATACAACTATCGAATCAGCAAAAAAAATAGAGAAGAAAGTATAGAATTTGTTCTTTAATGAACGATTGAGTAGGTTATTAATGTTTGTACTCATTCTTAGGATATGAGTAGATTTACTTCTTGCGATTAATTTTGCACAAGAAGTAACAAAGTTTCCATTTACAATTGTTGAAATCAAACAATCAGGTTTTTCATCATTGATAAGATTTGCTAAATTTTTTATACTCTTTAAGCTTTTATTATTCTTAAAAATAATTAATTTTACATTATCATTTACAGTTTCATCTTGTGCTACAAGAGAGTCTGTTAAAACAATAAAAAATACTTCGCATTTTTTTGATAATTTATTTGCAAGCCAAATTAAGTTTTTTTCAGCACCTCCTGCTGATAAACCTGGAGAAATTAAAAAAACTTTCAAAACTACTTAACTAATTAAATTTAAATTTGTAGATTTCATATATGATATAAAGAATATATGTGTATTAAAAATATCAAAGTTATACTTTAAATAATATGATTAACGAAATATATTATAAAATATTTCGAAACACTGCTTTTTGGGATCCGGCAAAAGGTGAAACCGTACAAAAATATATAAATATAGATCGTTTCTCTAATGTTGATTTCCGTGCTGTTGAAAATATTGAGAATCACTTTGAATTTAAAAATAAACAAGTTCTTGATTTAGGAGCTGGCGTCGGAAATTACTCAGTAGAGTTTTTAAAAAAGGGGTCATATGTTGATTGGCTTGACGTATCTACTCGTTTTATGGAGACAATTAAAGAGTATGTAAACAATGATAAAGAATTAAAAAAACATAGAATAAGCTTTATAAATAAAAATATAAATGAGATTTCAAAAATCAATAAAAAGTATGATCTGATATTTATAAGATTAAGTTGGAGATATTGTTTTTCTGAAAAAAAATTTTCACAAAATATTGATAAATGCTTAAAAGACGGCGGGATACTTTACATAAGAGAAGAGTATCTTAAAAACAAAGATCAATCATCAAGCTTAAAAAAATCAATTCAAAATTACTTTTATTTGAAATTTAATTATAAGATTGGTCACCCTTGTCCTAAAAAAAATCATATTGGCGAAATTTTCAAGACGCTTTCATACAACTTATTACATTATGAAATTATTGATAATTCAGAGGAATATATATTTAAAAAATAAAAATTTTCCTTCTAATAGCTCTTATTTCCTATCTTCATCAGGAAATAAAAAATAAATTCTTGAAGAACTGCCTAAAAACTTTGAAAGCAATCTTCGGTTTTTGACACTTAAATTTTTACCAAGAATATTTTTTCCAGTATAAAAAATATTTGAACTTAATGAAACTAATCTTTTTTCTGTTTGAGAAAATTGATCTTCCCAGTATTTTTTTCGGTAAAAATAAAATTCCGTAAACCTATTTACATTAAAATGGTGGCTTTTTAAAAAGAAAAAATCAATTAACTTTCTATTTTTATTTACTGAATCAGTTGTATTTTCTAATTCATTTTTTCCTTTTAATTTTGAAAAATATACAGACAATTGAGTGTAAATACGCCAACTCGCTGTTGGTATTATATGTATTTCAACTGATTTATTTTGTGTATCTATACTCTTTAGTAGATCAGTACAATCGTCAAGATAATAAATTGATGAAGACGAAAATATTAAATTAAAATCATTTAAATTTTTTATATTTTCGGATGTGTTTAATATGATATCTTTTTGTAAGTATTCTTCATTTATTTCAATACCCAAATAATCACTAAAAATTTCAGGTTTGAATTTGTATATAGGAAGATTTCCAGGTCCTATTTCTAAAATTGATAATTGTTTTAACTTTATAGAAAAGTTTTTAATTAAAAAATTTAATGCAGTATTTATTTCATAATTTCTCAGTATTTGTAACTGTGAAACCATTTATTGCTCAATTGTTGATGTATAAATTTTTAATTTGTAAAATTCATTTATTCCAATAATTAATATTAAAAACGAAGACACCCATCTAGCTTGAACTCCACCAGCAAAGCTAAAAAAGTTTACTATAGTTATTTCTGCAACGATGTAAATAAAAATAATTATAATTGGATTTATTTTATCAAAACTCAATTCATTAAGGCCTGTGTTAGGTTCTTTGTAGACCAAAAAAATGTTTATTGAATATGTGACTAGATAAGTTATTAACATTCCAGTCACACCGAATACATTTATTAATATAACACCAAGCACTATCTGAACCGAAATAGCAATTATTGAATGATTAATATAATTGATATCATTAGAGTTGTAGTCTGCAATTATTGAGATTAATTTATATACAGTGTTTATAAGTACACTCAAAGCAATTATTGGTACTAAATCTAAATATATCCAATAATCCCTCGGTATAATTGCTTGTCCTAAGTTGAATCTTAAAAAAGATCCTGCAGTGCCCAAACAAATACATGTGTAAATTAAACTATTTAAAATTTTATTTATAGTGACGTAATTTAAATTATTACTATTAAAAATAAATGGCTTTAAAGCTGTGATTGAGGCACTAGTTAGATATTCAAGAATTAAAACCAGCTGTACAACCGAGTGATATTCACCTGTAGCTGATGCACCTAAAAATAATCCAATAAATATACGATCTGACCAACGGATTGATTTTTGAGAGATGCTTAAAAAGTTATTTCTTTTTGAGTATGTTTCTACATCTTTTTTGTTAAAAATTCTACTTCCACTAAAACTAACTGAATTATTTAAATATATTAAGCCTGATAATTTCAAAATATACGAGATAACAATAGCAATAAAATAAAATGCAATACTGTTATTAAAGTATAGAAAAATTATTGCAAGTATCGGTGCTAAAACTGCATTAGCTGAAGCAAGAAGTGAATTTTCATAGGCTTTTTCGGAGACAACTGAAATAGGATCTAGAAGCGCATCTATTGCAATTAAGACAGAGATCATAAAGACTAGCATTAGATCTAAAACACTTAGTCTATTAGGGATGAAGTAAATAAAAATAATAACGCCAATTAATAATGCAAAAGATTTAAATAGAATTTTGTTAAAAAAATACTTCAAAAATATTTTTTGATTGTCTGAAGTTAAGTTTCCATAAAATTTATTTACAGATGGCCTAGCTCCACTGCTTATATATATCGAAAGGATTTGTTGAAAACCAATATAGATTGCAATTTTTCCATAACTCTCAGGTTCTAATAAATTTAATAAAACTGGTAAGGTAAATATTGTTACAACTTTACCAACAATTTGAGATCCTCCGTAAAGAACAGTGTCTTTTAACAGATTTTTATTTTCTTTCATTTTCTTATATTTGAATAATAGATTTAACCGTTACTTATAGACTATGATAAACCTACAATTACTAATAAGAAAATATTATGATTATTGAAATAATTGGACCTCCCGGCATTGGAAAATCTTATTATGGCAGTAAAGTTTTAGAGTTTAACAATGAAATTTATTCTGATACAGATATCAGAAATGAATTGAGTAGTATAAAAAAAATAATAATTTCTATAAAAGTTATTATTAGATTTATATCAACAGTTTCTTTTTACAAACCGATATTGTGGAAAAATAATCAAAGTTACTTTAGAAGCTTACTAAATAAATTAATTTATCTCGAGTTTGCAGTGAGTAATAAAAAAATTTATTTACCTGATGAAGGATTAATTTCCATTAATTTATCTATTAAAACATTCTTCAATAAAGAGATATTTTTAAATAATAATTTTTTCAAAAATGACTACTACAAAATTATAATTTTGGAGCTTAACCACAACAAGAATATTGAACGTATAAGCAATAGACCTTATCCACCAACTTGGGAATTATTTGAAATTGGAAATAATTATGAAGAAATTATTAAAGAATACAAAAAAAATATTCAAAAATTCATAGAAGAAATTGATAATGGAAATATATCTTCCTTAAATTTAAATGACTATTCAAGTAATAATCAAATAATAGAAAGACTCAATACTTTAATAGAGAATTAATAATTATGTGCGGTATTTATGGGCAAATAGCAAAATCAGCAGAGTTAAATGTTGATAATCAAATCAAAGCATGTAACTCAATATCTTGCAGGGGACCAGATTCGCAGGGGTTAGTGTTAGGCAGTTCAATTAATCAAAAAATAAATTACATACAATCAAACAATGTTAATTATGGTAATTCAAAGTCCTCAAATAATATTTTCTTAAAACACTTTAGATTAGAAATTTTAGATTTAGATTATAAGGCTAGTCAACCTATGGTCTCAGAGGACAAGCGACATGCTTTACTTTTTAACGGAGAAATATATAATCACCAAGAATTAAGAAATTTTCTGAAAAGCAAAGGCTATGATTTTTTTACTAACCATTCAGATACGGAAGTTTTACTTATAGGCTATAAACACTGGGAAGAAAAACTTTTTGAAAAATTAGATGGGCAGTTCGCAATTTCAATCTTAGATTTTGAAAAAAGTTTAACACTTTTAGCAAGAGACCCCTTAGGTCAAAAACCTATGTATTACTATATAGACTCTTCTCAGTTTACTTTTTCCTCATCTCTTATACCAATAATTTCGAATTTAGGTGTTAACAAAAAGGTTTCAAAAGAATCACTGAATACATATCTCAGGCTGGGAGTTATTACATCACCAAATACAATTATCGAGAACGGTTATAAATTAATGCCTGGAGAATATATAAAATTCGATAACAATAATTGGACAATACTAGATAAGTCTTTGTATTGGAAAATTAATGATTTTGCTGGAGATGAAGGAGAGTTTAATCAAGAGGAATTTAATACACTTTTTAACAATGCGGTGGATAAGAGACTTATAGCAGATGTTCCAATTGCTAATTTTTTATCAGGAGGCTTAGATTCAACTGCTATCACAAAATCTATCGTTGAATCTAAAAAGAAATCAACATCATACTCAGTTGTATTTGATGACAAAAATTATGATGAATCTCTTTGGATTGATGAAGTAGTTCAAAAATATAAAATACCAAATATAAAAGAGAATTTTAGTTTTGAAAATTTTGATCAAATTGTACTCGAGGCAGCAGATTCGTTTGATGAGCCATTTGCAGACCCATCTCAAATTCCAACATATATATTATCAAAATCTATATCTAAAAACTTTAGAGTTGCTTTGTCTGGGGATGGAAGTGACGAACTTCTATTAGGTTATGAAAGAAATGCTATTACATATGACAGTAAATTTAATGGTTTACTAGGCTTTCTTTCGTCCCTTAACGATTTTTCTTTTTTTTCAAAATATGGTGTAGGTCGAAAGTTCACTTCTTTTGATAAAAGTCTCCCTAAAAGATACTTTTCATACTTTGAAGATAATAATTTATTAAAGCTGCTGAACCTTCAGTTAGGAAAAAATACTTTATATGAAAAGTGGGACAACAGCTTAAGCCCATTAAAACAGATTCAATTATTTGAACTGTCTGTATACACTTCAGAGTTTATGAATACTAAGGTTGATAGAACATCTATGAAAAATTCACTAGAAGTAAGATCTCCATTTCAAGATAGAAAACTTGTAGAATATATTTTATCCTGCAATTTAAGCGACAAAGTGTTAACTAATAAGAAATATCCAGTAAAGCAGTATTTATCTAAAGATTTTTCAAATCAATTTCTTAATCGTGAAAAAAAAGGTTTTTCATTTCCTTTATACAATTATATTTACAATGACAAATCAAAATTAATTGAACATTTCATAAGTAAAGACAGTTTTATTTATCGTGAGTTGGGAATAGATATGAATTTATTAATTAAGAACAAGAATAAAGCAAATGCACATAGGTTATGGAAAATCCTTATGCTTGAACTTTGGTACATAAGAACGCATGAATAGTTTTATTAGTTCAATTAATATTTATTCCAAATCAAACAAATATCACCTAAAATATAAATCATGATTTTAGAAAATTTTGTATTAGACGTTGATGGTGTATTAACAGATGGAACCTTTTACTATTCAGAAAAAGGGAAAATAATGAAAAAATTTGGTCCACACGATTCAGATGGACTGAAATTAATTGCGGACTTAATAAAAATTGAATTTATTTCTGCTGATAAACGAGGTTTTTTAATTTCAGAAAGACGAGTTAATGATATGGGATTTGATTTAACATTGGTTCAAGAACAAGATAGAGAAAATTATATTAAGAAAAATTATTCTATCGAAAATTTAGTATTTATGGGCGATGGATATTTTGATACAAATATTGTAGAAATGGCTGCTCTTGGAATCGCTCCAAATAATGCACTCGATCAAGTAAAGAAAGTTGCAAACTTTGTTACGAAAAACAATGGTGGAAATGGTGCAGTATTTGAGGCTTGTAATTATCTAAAAAATATTATTGATGATCAAAAACAAAAATAGTAATTTAATAAAATATATTTATTTATTTTTATTCTTAGGAATCGGTTTTTTTCTTAATGCTTTTTATGTTTTTAGCAATTATTGGCAACATATGATATTTATTTATTTTTTAATTTATTTTCTGACATACAGGTATATAACTAATGATTATTTTAATTCAGCTTGGGTTGTAAATGCAGTTTCGTTTTTTACTATTGTTTCAAGGCCTGATGCACTTTTTACAGACGCCCATAGTGTATATTATCCTCAAATTCTCTCGAAGTTAGATTACGGTAATATTAAAAATTTTTGGTTAAGTGAAATACCTTCCCCGTACCCAGTTTTCTCATTGGTTACTAGTAATACAATTAATTTTTTTGGAATAGAATCTATTAATTTGCTTCTATTTTTAGTTAATGCTTTTTTTATAATCTCTATTTTTTTATTTTTTAATATAAATAGAAAAAAATTTAATCCCTACATTCCTTTTTGTTTTGTAGTTGTGTTGACAGTATTGTTTGGGATAGACAGTTCACCTCCAGACTGGATTTTTTCAAATAATATTTTCAAAGTTACAATAGCTAAATTATTAGGTGTTTCAAATATGTTCTTAGATGGAGTTTCATCTTATACAGAATTTAGTTCACGAAGAGCTTTTATACCTGCATCTCTAGATATATTGATGATATTTCCACTTTGTTTAATGATTAACAAAAAATTTAAGGAAGCAATAATTTTGGGTTTAATAATTTCAATTTTTCATTATTTTAGTTTTATTTTGTTGTTTCTATATTTTTGTTCTTATGTAGTAACAAAAGCACAAGAGAAGTTCAGTGTTTTTAGTGAAAATTATTTATTGTTTATTTCTATAGTGTTTCTATTGATTTCATTAAGCATAGGTATTCTTAATAAGTTTTATATTTCAGAATCAATTGACAGCGCTTTGAATATTTTAATTTTTGAAAGAATTAATAATGAATGGAATTTATTGCCCATAATTTCTATTGGTACTTCAATAGCTAGTTTATTCAGCGACAATCCAACTTTCCTTAGTTTTAACGTTTCTACTTTTGATGTTTCTTTGCAAAAGTTAGATCCTACTTTTGCAAGTCCCACTCTGGGCTCTTTTAGAGATTATTCTATATTTCCATTGGAATTTTTGTTGGTAAGTATTTTTGGAGTATATGCGTCTAAAAGAAAACAAATGCCTCTTCTAAGTAATACAATTGTTATAGCTTTGTTTTCAACATTTATATCTTGGTTTTTACAAGCCTTTCTTCTTTTGGGCTCTTTTGCTATTTTTCATCCATGGCGGCTTTCTGGATTTTCAACCCTTCTCTCTTTATTAGCAATCTCATATTTAATTTTTGATATTCTAAAAGAAAAAATATTTATTTTTTTTAGCTTTTCTTTTTTAGCTCTATTTACTTTGGTACCATTAAGCAATAATTTATACAATCAAAATCCGGAAGATATAAACTTTTTATCAACACAACTAACTAAACATACCTATATATCGGAAAGTGAAATAATTATTCCCCATGATAAAACATCTTGGGTGCTCAATTCAGGAGGTGTCGCAGCTTATTCTACTAAACTATTCCCTTACGATGTTAATTTTTCTGAGGAGTGGTTGTTTAGGTATAAGTCTCAACAAAAAATTCTCTCATCTAATAATTGTGAGGAATTATATTTTTATATTCGAGATGTTAAAGCAGAAATTAATTTAATTGTCTCAACAGAAAAAGACATAGTTTCAAGTCTTCAAAATAAGTGTGATATAGAAATTATTATATTCGAAGAATAGCTAGGCTATTTCATTTTGTATGCTTCAATTTCGGACCAAGAGACCATGCCTTTATCATGTATGCTTTGCAGACCCCAATGTCCAAGTGAAAATAAAAATTTAGAATATGGATGGTGGTGAAGTGGGGCAATATTTAAAAATATTAAACTACACAAAAGTTCTACTTTATAAAGATTAAATCCTTTAGTTGAAATCCAATCCTTGAATTCACTTTCTATGTTTTTAATGTTGTCTTCCCTAAAAATATTTATCTCCTTTTTGTTTTCACTCTCTGTGATTGAATACTTTCCATCAACTATAGAAGGATGGGGAACAATTATTCCGTGTAGTAGTTTTGCTAAATCGTAATAGATATCACCATATTCAGAAATTCCTCCAAAATCTTGCCTCCAGTCAAGAAAGGTAAATTTGTTGTTTTTGTCATTATGAATAATATTTTCAAAATGTAAGTCTCCATGAAATCTTGAAGGAAGACCATCTATAAGATCTTTCCAATTTGTTGAATCTAATAGCTCATATATAGGTAAACATGCAGTTGAATTTAGAATATGTTCATTAATATCTTCTGGATATCTATCTAGATAGAGATTAACCCTTTCATAAGTCTTATCTTTATAGAACTCTGAGCAGACACTTTTAAAATGAATAATTTCCTTTTCATTTAGTTCTTCAATATTCCAAAATTCATTCAATACGTTTTGAAGACTTTCAAAAATATTTTTTGTTATTTTTTTTGAAAGTACATCCCCTTCTATATATTCATATACATACATATTTTCCGAATAATTGACTACTTCTGGTACATATCCTTTCAGCAACTTTTCCCTACTTACTCTTTTAGTTATAAAATCTTTGTCGGTAGAAAATTTTATAACTTTATTGTTTGTAAACCAAATTTTTTCATTTTCCTTTGGTAAAACACTCACTTCGTTTGTTTTAAACTTATTTCTTGCTTTAGATAGTTGATATGGATTTCCTGTATCGAACCATTCAAATTTAACGCCTTCAAAATTCATATTCTCTAAATTAAAGCCTGAGACCTCTCCCTTGGATCTTATTTTTTCATTTATATTATTAAAATTTTCCCAAAAAATTTTATAGTCTTTTATTCCAGCTAAGCCTATATAAGCTTTTTGACTCTCTGATTCTAACTTTTCGTGAATTGCTTCAATATTGTTTTGTTCATTAATTGTTAGTGTTCTGTAACTACTGTTATCTTTAACAAGATCCCATCCAAGCCAATTTGAATCTAAATTGAAGGGAAATTCATTTGTTATGGTGTCGCAAGAACAAAAAATAAAAGGTTCTTGTAGGTAAGACTCAGTCAGACTTAATGTTTTACCTAAGCTTGAACCAGGGCCTTCAAATGGATCTATATCAACAGTTTTGATATCTAAAGTCGGATGAGCAAAATCTAAATAATCTTTTACATCTTTACCTTTATGACCTACAGCAATTACAAACGACGCTGTTTCATCAAAATTCTCAATTATATGCGAAATGATGGGTTTATTGTTAATTTGAACCAAAGATTTATTCAAATATTTAGTTGCTGTACCTAGCCTTGATCCAGTGCCGGCTGTTGGTATACATACAGTATAAGGCATAATTAATATGATAAGATAATAAGTAAATAATTACACTTATAAAGAAAATATTTATGTATAAAAAAATTGATAAACCATGGGGATATGAAGAACTGATTGAATTAAATAAAAATTATGCAGTCAAATTTTTGTTTATGAAAAAAGGTAACCAATGTAGCCTCCAACACCATGAATTTAAAACTGAAACGTTAATGATACTTGATGGAGAGCTTGAAGTTTTTTATGATAACGAATGGAAAACTTATAAAAAAAATGATTACCTAACCATACTTCCAAATG
>CEVG01025663.1_pt1 | contig 11672 bp, 8 predicted proteins | sample 356511 | NCBI WGS metagenome assembly CEVG01 (sample SAMEA2623426, study PRJEB7988) | marine metagenome | biome: marine biome (ENVO:00000447); feature: surface water layer (ENVO:00002042); material: "saline water (ENVO:00002010), including plankton (ENVO:xxxxxxxx)" | depth 5 m | reverse complement strand
GATCAGATACTATGTCTTGCATACCCTTAGCAGAGCTGGCATATACTTGATCTCTAACTTGCTCCATCAAGCCTCTTCTGTCGTCTGGAGAGTCCGGTTTTTGACCTAGAATCATTTCCAGCATAGAGCCAGTAAAGTTAAGGCCCATACTAGCTGGTATTTCTTGCCCCGGAACATCTACACCTTTTAGAGCGTTACCCAAGGCTGATTTTGCATTTGCCGATCCAACAGCTTTGGAGTATGCTTTAGAAGCAGCTCCAGACGAAACAGTGCTAGTAGGTTGCAGGCTCTTGTACGCCGTTTTAACTTCGCTGATATACGCTTTACCGGCATCTGTCGTACTTAAAAGTTCCTGCTGTGCTTTACCGGTAAGATTGTCAAAAGCGTCTTCTTTATTACCCTTGCCCACCAGACCTAGGCCGAAGTTCCTGTCGAGCGTGGCTATGGCACCTTTAGAATTGTTTATACTTAAATTGTATTCTTTGGATTTAGATTTTCTCTCTTGTCCTTTAGAACCACTAACCAAAGCAAAAACACCTAAAGTTCCTTCTTTAAGTTTGCCTTCTACAACCCCGCCTTTGTTGTAGCCTTTAGCGTTCATTTGAGCTAAATTGCCAGATCCGATTTTATCTACGCTACTCTTGCGTATTACAAACTCTCCGGGTTGCAGCATTGCAGGCACAGTGTCTCGGTTGCCAGAACCGGGAACCATACCACCTCTAGCAAAAGCGAGGATTTTGCCACCCTGATTTCTGCTTTGAATACCACGAACGGCAGAGCCAACGCCTTTTCCAAAACTAGCTATGCCCCCAGCAAATTTAGCTGCGGTGATAACACCAATAAGAGGTATTAAGGGTTTAAGTGCGTCTGCGACTTTGATAAACGCATTGGCAAGGCCAAGAGCAGTTTTGACCATGACTTGGAAAGAAGATGTTTCAGTTATACCCCTGACCAACGCAAAGAACTCTTCCTTGGTTTTTTCTATCTGTACAGCTAGTGCCTGCTGTGCAGTGGCGGCATCTTTATCAAGACTGGCAGCACCAGCAACAGCAGCCTGCCTTGCTCTCTCGGCAGTTTCAAACTCTTGCAAAAGAGGGATGACTTTACCGATTTGACGGAAACCACCAAGCTCTTCTGCGATTTCAACAAACTTAAGATCACCAGCGGGTACGTCTGCAAGGGCTTTGCTTAGTCTCTTGACGGCTTCAAATGGACCAACAAATCTACCATTGACATCTGTTAGTGTTATACCTAACTCTTTTAGGTATTGGATGGTAGCAGGTCTTTGGATACGTGTTAGAATAGTACGAAGACCGGTTGCGATAGACTCTGCACTTTCACGAGTCGTAGCACGAATAGATGTGAAGAGACCTAAGAACTCATTGAGATCTCCACCAGCAGCTTTGAACACACCACCAGTACGGCGAATAGCACCGATAAGGTCTCCAGATTCAACAGCAAATTGACCAGCAACAGCATTGATTGCACCAAGCTGCTCTTTCAAAGCACCCACGCCCTGACCAAACTGAGCAAGGATAGCAACAGCACCTTCTGCTGTTTTTGTGATATCCTCAAATGTTGGAGCAAGAGTGGTCTTAGCAAGGGCTTCTAAAGCTATCTTAAGATCATTAGCCTGAATACCAGCCTGTGCAAGAATTCTGGTAGCACCTAATAATTCTTTAGAGGATGTGCCTAAAGTTGTAGCTAAACGAGTTATCTCAGCGTTAAGACCTTTAAGTTCGCTGACAGATTTGCCAGTAACCTGAGCGATCTTAACAACTTCTCGTTGAAAGTCGATAGACTCTTGAACTGCATTAGCTAGCGTATTAGTAAACAGACTAACAGCTCTGCTGGCTACCGTAAATGCAGCAAACCTCTTGAGTGCTAACCCAAAAGATTTGCCCATATTGGTAGCAGCACTTGACGCCTGATTAGTGGCGGCAGTGAGCTGTTTTAACTGTTTCTGTGCTTTACCAGCACCAGTTACCTGTACAGGTACAGACAAACCCCCTAGCTGCCCCTGCATTTGGTTGACAACTTGTCTGGTGTTTGTAGGTGCTTGTAATTTTAACTGTGCAGTCAGTACGAATTTAGACATTATTTCTCTCTAAAATAAATGACTACACTTTCCGCTAACTCTCCGTGGTGTCAGTTGCTTGCGTTGTTGCTTTCTTTCTTGTGGCTCTTTTCTTTTTGGGAGGCTCTAGATCATTCTCATAATCTACCAGTATGTAGTTGCCTTCTTTGTCGAGGGGAACACCCTCTGCGTCAACTCTGTTGCCATCTCCATCAAGATAGTGTCCTAACTCATTGACGAGTCTACCTTCACTGTCAACCGTCTGACCCTCTGAGTTTACCAAGCTCCCAGTTTCGTCAGTCAGGTTAAACATATTAAGCCACCTATTCTCAGGCAAGTTCTTCTCAAAATCTGCGTCTAGATTGTAGAGAATATTGCCTAACATAGAAGCGGCTGTAAAGGCTATTGCGTCACTGCTACGTGAATTGTAGTCTTCCACACTATTATACACTCTTTTATTAGAATCTTTGTAAAATGTGCAGTTAGCTACAAAGTAATCAAATCTAGCATTATCAGATAGGGCTTCAGCAGTATTTTCCTCTAATGATAATCTTTCTGAGATCAAGTCTCGTAGCTCAATACGAAGTTGTCTCATCTGTAGTGCGAGATCTTTTCCTTCAGATACCTTTGGTTTTTTGCCACCCTCACCACGGTAGAGCTTTTTCTCTAGCTTAGTGATTTCAGCACCAATGTTATCTTCCTTGTCGCTCTTGGATTTATCCCAAATACCTCTTTCTTCCATGAGCACTTTTAGCTCTTTTTTGGTGATTACATTATCTCTAATGCACTCATTCCAGCGTTTCGCCCTGTGGATATCCGCCTGCGATATTACTTGGTTAGATGGTTTGACAACATAAATATTTACCTTGTCACCATTTTCCAGCGTTACCTCTTTCTCTTGATTACTCATATTCCTAGTCCTCCTTAGTTTTTACCGGTATAGTAATAGAATATTTTAGCCATTTAATGTCATACTGATTAAGTTCAGCATCTACATTTCTAGCCTGAGTATTTCCTTTGTCTAGTATCTCAGACCTGACTTTTTGAAATGTGTCGTACATAATTTTTTGCTCTGGCGAAAGATCTGCACCGTTTTTATTTGTCCATAGAAAAGAAAAGTGTTCTTCTACGGAACTAAGTGCTCCGATCATCGTTGTCTCAACTTTCTTTTTTAATATCTTAGAAAGTCTAAACTTAGAGTCGTTCTTGTATTTTTCGTCTCTTTGCGTTTTATATTCTTTTTGATTTCTTATTAGCTCATCAAAATCTTCCATCTCTTATCTCCTAAATTTCTGTTTATACTGTTCGTTACTCATCCTTTGGATTTCTAACCTCTTGTCCTGTAGGTTATGGTCGTCGATAGCACCGGCTTCCTTGATTTGCTTTAATCTCTGCTGCTTTATCTTTTGTGCGTGGAAAGTATTTGCCTCGTTAATCTTCCTAGCTTCTTGTCTATTGTCAGTAAATATAAATACTTCTTGTGAGTTAGCTATCTTATCATTAGATGTCATGTCATCGACCTCAGATACCAATCTTTCTTTCTCTTGTTTTTTCCTTTGTATTATAAACCATCCGTCTAGTAAATCGTCATCGTTAATTACGTCTTCCGCTGGACACTCGGAGGACTCTTGAACGTTGTCATACATTCTAGACCAAATAGATATATTTCTTTGATCAAAAGTAAGTTCTCTATCGGGGCAGTTATGAAATAGTTTTTGTCCAGTGTCTTCTTTCATTAGCCATACAGAACGAAAAGGTTCAGTTCTGGCTAACTCTCTAACATCTTTTTCAGATAGATAGCTATTAGTTAAAGTGGACCACAATCTAGTGCCATCAATCGTAGTAAAATCGCACGGGTCAGAACCTAAGAAAGTACATCTCTTAATTTGCTCTAAGCACTTTTTGGTGAATGCGACTCCCTCGCATGTGTTTTCAAACATGGAGTCTTTTCTAGATTTCTCTTTTGATATGGCTTTTTCTGTAGCCCTGAGATACGCCCTAGCAGTCTCTCTAACATTATGCTTGTACCTATTTTCAAACATCTGAACTTTCAACTTTTCTACGTTATCTTCCAGATCCTTGATCTTCTTGTCGTCCTCCTCTCCCCATAATCCCTTTTCATACATCCAAAACATCATGTCTTCGTGAGTCATTACGTCTTGAGAGTAAGCGTCATCATAAGCGTCTTTGTATGCTTGATTGATAAAAAATTCATCTTCTATAGTGGGCGAAAGCACCCTTAAATTTATCTTTTCGTAGTTTACAAAGTATATTCCAGACCTCAGTCTAGAAACAAAATACTCCCGCTCATGGTGCAGCATGTTCGCTAACCTCATGGCGGGAGTAAATGTAATTCATATTATATCCTTTCCTCGACCCTGCGGCGTTACTTGCTTTCCTATTTAGCTAACGCAAGCCGCAGGTTTGTCCAGTAGTAGTTAGTACCTACTACCTATTAAACTTGATAGAACGATCCGGTTGGGAATGTCGCAAGAGCATCTGCCCCGTTGAGTTCTTTAAGAACACCAAAACCAATGTAACCATTCTCTCTATAATCTTGAACGTCAAGCTCGTTGAAGTTGGTGTAACTGTATGTGCAACTAGCGTTACCACCAGTAGCGTCACCTCCACCATAACTCACACTTGCGAGACGGTTCTTACCGCCCAAGTCAAAGGCATATCCGGCTCTGGTACACAAGAAGATGTTTTCTTGAGATGTGTTATTACCAGAAGCAGCAGTGTTGTTAAGGTCTGGATCTCCAAACTCATAAGCATTTACAAAGTCACCAGAAGTTGTGATAGCTTCGATCTCGCAGGTAACTTCAATTGGGAAGGTAGCTGGACGAGCGTATGGCGTCTTTCTACCAAGCTCCAAAATGTCTTCACGAGAGAAGTCAGTACTAACACTAAAGCTCTGGATGTGTACTCTGTTATTTCCATTGCTAAAGTTAAGAGCGTTTCCGTAACCAGATCCAAGCACGCCTTCAATACTTGTTGGGAGCATCGAACCAGACATGAATACGTCTTCACGCTGTTGAACACCACCAGAAGCAGTGATTGAACCACCGGGATGACCAGAAGTCAAAGCCGCTGGGAAGTCATTTCCATCAAAAGCGTTGACTGAGTCTGCTGTTAATTTTTGGTTAGCAACCAACCACTGCTTGTTATTACCAACTAGGGTAACGGACTCTGTCATACTTCCGTCAGTTGGAATGGTGTACGAAATCGAGCTAATGTACATACCGGACATATAAACTTCAGCTTCTGCTGCTGCGTTACCGGCACTGACATTGTTGTGAGCATCTGAGAAAATACCAAGTCTAACGTCACATCTGGACTTAGAACGTCCCACAAGACCTGAACCGGCGGGTGTTCCGTCAAGACCATCCACACTAGCCAGATGGTAAATAAGCGGGTATCCATCAAGAACTTTCTCCAACGTCACCTCAACGTCGGGAGTACCTTCGATGTTCTCATAAATCTCAATCTGACCAAGCTCAAAAGCCTGCTCTAGGTTGAACGTTGTATTTATACCAACACTCTGTAAACCGTGGATCATTTGGCCAGAAGTAACAGGCAAGTTACTCCCATGACCGTGAATCCCCACAGCCTGTGTTGCATAAAATATTCTATCGTTTAATGACATTGTTTCTCTCCTCTAATGGAAAAAGATTTTCTATTAATTTATACACAAAAAACTTAAATATTTGATTTTATCAGCTCTGTAGTCATCCTTACAACACCCCCAAAAATGTTAGAATCTACCATTTCCATTTGTTGTACGGACGCTTTGGTTAGCCTCATCTTACCGCCATAGAACTGCTCAACCAAATCAGGATATCTAAGTGCTCCTGAGACTGGAGTTCCTCTGTAATCAATAGGGAACTTTGCAGAAGTATTTATTCTATTACTGTCAAAAAGGCAGATAGTTTTATCATTTTGTAATGAAACAATATCTATGAGCTTATTTCTAGTATACTCGTCTTCTGCAATACAGTGAAATATGACATCCTGCCTTATCCACTGACCACCCCCAAGTTGGTATCCTTGAAAAGTCCTATTTGGAACAACCTCTACTGCTATCATGGGTAATTGGACTTTAGCCTCTTGGGGGACATTTACGTCTCCCTTTTCATTAGTGAAAAAACCAGCAGCAAGGCTGAGGCTTTTTGTCTGTATCTCTTTTACCCAAGGCAGATTGTTCGCATAAATAACATTAATGTACTTATAGCTGTGTTCTGCCTGTACCTTTGACCCAGTAGGAATTGGTGAGTCAAATACTATCCTTCCATTAAAGTAGTCTACGTGATGAGCATAGTCGCCTGTCGTGGTAGACGGATAAAACGTATCGTCTACATATACTCCAGAAATTCCCGGCTTGGTATGGTTGGAACCCACAATAGGGTTGTGATAACCATCTACGCCAGAAACACCACTCTGCCACACCCAGTTTTCCCTGAATCCTTCCCAGACCTGACCGGCAGTATAGTTCTCATTCTTTGAAAGTCTGAGCTTGCTATAATCCTGTGAGTCCGGTGATAACTCTCCTAACGTACTATTAAAGTAGTTGTTTTTTTCAAGCAGCGACCAGTCAAAAAACTCTACTAGGTTATCTTGGATATCATTACTTGTAGTATGCTGATGAACAGTCGTAAAACCCTTCAGCGGCACGTAGTATTTTGAAGTACCCATATCTACACCAGAAATTTATTTAAGACTGCTGATATCTGCTTTTCTTTGCCTTGAAAAGCCCTAGTAATAAAGTTGTCAACCGGCGTACCAGAAAATGTAGATGGGACTTTGAAGTACCCACCTATTTTCATAGAACCACCTCCTGATCGACCGCCATTTGAAGGTTCATACTCAAAACCTTGTACAATAATCGCATCGCCTTTTGTTAGTAGCCAATCCAACCAGTGTAGATCTGTACCATATTCAGTCTGCTGGAATCCTTGTGGTAATCCTAACAAAGTAGCAAAGGATGAATTAACAAAGTTAAATGTAATATTACCTTCTAGTTTATTATTTACTTTTTGTATGCTAATGTCTAAAGACTCAGCAACAGCACTGGATATTGCAGCAACTGCCATTCCGGGCATTCCCGGTGGTAGACCAAACGCCGCATTTAGACTTCCGGGGACACCTTGTGCCTCCAAGCTCATCATCTCGGGCGACTGCTCAATCCAGCCTCTTACCAATGCTTTCAGTTCTCTTATTACCCTTCCTGTATTTCTTTTGGTTCTTTTATTTATTTCAAAACTCAACGTCTTATTTATCTGTTGTTCAATTTTGTCTAAATTTTTAAGTTCCAATGAAAGTGTCATACGCTACGCTCCCAGAAACATCCAAAATATCTAACTTGCTTCAAACCCATTGGAAATGGCTCTCCAAAAATTTTGAATCGCATTTCTTTATAGTCTTTTATGTCTTTATGGACTATGAGTTCTTTTGCTTTTGTTATCTTGGGTAGATCTGTAGCGTAAAAAATTGTCTGTATAGAGTTGTCGGGAATCACCATATCGCCGCCAACTTTTACCCAGCTCTTATTATCCCAGTATACTTTGAGCTTTATATCTTCTGTTTTCTCTACCTCTCGAAAGACTTTATTTTGTCTCTTGTAATTATCTTGAGGTCTTCTGTGAGCATTAACAGAATTATTTCTAGATAAATTGTTGTAGCTATTAGATATTTCCTCTACTTTGTCTATATATACTAATTGACATGTGACACCAAATATATTAAATGTGGAGTCAATCACGTCGTAGTATTTATCAAAAACGCTTTGTGAGATACTGATGGGCATTAGCTAGCTCCACCGCCATAATGTTCATCAAAACGAGTATTCAGCCTAGAGAAAACAGTTCCAGAAGCAACAAATTGGTTTACTTGAGGATCTATTTTTCTATTGGCAATACCCCCCGTTTCTTGAACTGAGACGACAACACTGCCGTTTTTTATGTCAGTCGAAGATTTAGCTTTTATGACTATTTCATCGGGCATTTTTCTCTCCAGTTATGAAAAATTTAAACTATCTAAAGTTATTTTATTGATTACAGCGTACCGCCGCCTGTGCCTTCTTCTCTCCATCGTCCATTAACATATACGTACATCCTCCAGTCGTTACTATGATGGCGTGCGTACCATGCCATTGTTCCTTCTTTTCTGGATATTTCATATTTCGCAGATGTATCTGTCGCGTGAGTAAATAGCTGTGCGCTGGCTCCACTGCCAGTCTTATTCTTAGCAACAGCCACCTGTAAGTAACCATGCGAGTTGACGATAGTGTTTGCGTGACCAGCATCATCAGTAGAAGCCTGAATCTGATCACTAACATCGGAAGTAGTGTGCATCTCTGTTTTGATACCAATCTTAGCATTAGAATCTTTTGCTACATTCAGCATTGTGCTGCTAAAGTCACTAGCGGTAGAAGGTCGCTTACCTAATCTTGTGGAAGTATTAGATCCGAAGATACCTTTACCAAGAACGAGTGAGTATTCATCTTCTGTGCCTGCACCTTTATTGATCCAGTCAGTAGCAGTAAGAGCTGATGTTTTACTATCTTCTGCTTGTATGATTATAGACTTAGATAAGTTATCGTAAGCTCCAGCGTAGAAACCTAGAAGTACGTTGCCTGCTCCTTGACCGTCTCTACCGGCATTAGCTCCTAGAATAACATTAAGGGTATTGTTTACTACAGAAGCACCAACTAATCCACTTCTTGCATAACCAGCTTCATCACCTAAAATTATATTTTGAAGATCATTTTCACTGAAGATAGATGCGTATCTACCGATTGCAACATTCTTTGAAGTTCCAGAGGCAGCGGACATTGCTAGATGGCCAATAGCGATATCAGTACTAGAGTCGTCTATATCAAATGCAGTGGAGCTTCCAATAGCAATAGTATTATTTACGCTCTTAGACTGGCTTAATGCATTAGCTCCCAAAACAGTTGTAGCTCGTAGATCATAAGGTTCTTTTGTTCCGGCTCCACCTCCAGCATTGGCACCTATCAGGGTATTACTGTGGGAGACGTAGGCATTTCGACCTGCACCTCGACCTACAAAAACGCTGTCATACATAGAGTCCGCAGTTCCACTTGCGTTGCTACCAGCTTCATATCCAATCATAACAGCTCTGATTAAGCCGCTAGAAGCAATACCTGCTTCCTTACCTATCATCACAGAGTACTCGTGACCGCTAGATGCTGTACCAGCAAAGTCCCCGATAGCTATCGGATACTCGCCGCTAGAAAACGCTAGTGCATATCGACCAACAGAAGTAGAGAATGGTACAGTGTCAAGAGAAGAAAGTGCTGCACCAGAACCTAATCTAATTAAATTGTCATTAAATATTAAGTGTGATAATTGACCACTACCGTAAATATCCATGTGCATGGTATTTGTAGATGGTTCTCTGATCAGACCGCTACCGCCCTCTGTCGGATCTGCAACCCCTTCGATGTAGCCAGAAAGAGCTACGTCTGCATTGTAGCTCAAGCCAGACACCGCAGCTCCAGATGCGTTGATAGCATCTAGCAAGAAGTTACCAGAGCCTTGTAGCACTCCAGACAGGATATTGCCAGATGAGTTGATTGTATCTAGCAAGAAGTTACCAGAAGCGTTTGTATAATCAAGTGCAAATCCTGATACTAAAATACCGGAGTCCACCGCCATTCCGCTGACGCCATCAATCTTGCCTTGAAGGACTCCAGATAACGCATCGGGACTGATAATCAAGTTATTGGTTGAAGGAATGTAATTTGTTACAACTCCACTAACACCACTCACTGTTAGTAGCTCATTGCTAGCGATGGTGTCAATAGCCCCTTCTGGATCATGCACTTTAAATCCGGCATAACCTCCACCAGCGTTGTCTATTGCGTACTGAAGTGTTCCAGAAAGTGGGAGTGGGTCGAGCAAGATAGTATTTGTGAAGTAGTTCATACTTGCATTGATACCACTTTGTCCGCTAATAGTAACTGACTCTGAGCTACCGATAGTGTTGACCGTACTATTGTCTATGTTAAGAGAGAATCCGGCATAAGAACCTCCAAAGCCACCTCCGACAGAATCGGCGTAGGCTTTTACAGCAGCAGATGTTGGAATGGTTGTATCATTGTCATTACTTGCAATACCTTCTGAGGAAGTCACTAAAGTAGTGGCGGCTATATTAGATGTGGTAAGGTTATTGAGCGTATAACCTAGAACACCCGAGATGTTCATTCCAGAAGCATTGATTGTATCTAGCAAGAAATTACCAGATGCATTTGTGTAGTTAAGGGCAAAGCCAGAAACTAGAACGCCAGAGTCTACTATTGTATCTAGTAGGAAATTACCAGAGTTGACTACGGCTCCACTAACGCCGTCAATTTTACCTTGAAGAACTCCAGAAAGACCAGAAGCACTGAATTTAAGATCATTGCTTGAAGCTGTGTACTGAATATCAATACCGCTAACCCCACTGATTGTGAGTACTTCAGCATTGGCGATATTGTCTATTGCTACTCCCGGACTATGAAGTTTAAATCCTGTGTAACCTCCAGCAGCATTGTTAATTCCGTATTGTAATACACCCGAGATGATGGTGTCTCTGGAAGACAAGGTGCCAGACAGCCCACTAGGATCTATTGTAAATAAACCGCTATTTGAAAACGCATCGTAGTGAACATCTAAGCCTTGAACGCCACTCCAAAATACCGTGTGCTCATTTGTAATTGGGTCTGGGCTTCCAGAACCGTTACTGGCCAAGAAACCGTAGGACAGAACACCGGACAGAACAGAAGGATCAACTAAAATTTCTAAAACATTATTTGATGTTCCACTACTGTAAACCGATAAACCTTGAGCACCACTAAATCCAACTTCATCCGCCTGATGTACGAAATCAGTAACATAGTTTCCGTCAGAACCAGCGTTTCCAGAATCAATTGCTCCGACTTTAAACATATTGCCGATTGCAAATGTCTGACCGCCTTCAAGAAGCGAAAGACCGCTACCTGCTCTGTAAGCACCGCTAATTGCAGAGCCATCATTAAATATCATGCCGCTAGCAGTAATACCTAGCTTTTCGCCATTAGATGTTGCTGCGGTCCACGTATTTGAAACGGATCTCCATGTCCACTTTTTATCTCCAGTATCTACTACTCCATTACCGGAGGATCTAACTAGCATACCACCGTCATCGACCATAGAGTCCATGTCGTCGTGAATCGCGTTGCCACTGAGTGATGCCAACTCAATCTGCTTGTCGTGTACGGCTACATTTGTGCTATCAATGTAAGTGGTGTTGCCTTTAACATAAAGATCACCACTTACAGTTACGTCATTACCAAAATAAGAATCAGTTCTAGCAAATACACCTCCGCTGGAATGAATGTTGCCGCCATACTTAGTGTATATGTCTCCAGATACAATTACATTACCGCTAACACCAGCACTACCATCAAAAACATCTAAAGCAAAGTTAGGGGCAGTTGTACCTAAACCTAGTTTACCACCAGTGTAAATAAACCCAGCCCTATATGTAATTACACCACTCTCTTTGTATAAAGAAATGGTGCCTTCGGGTAGAGTAGCTGGATCTATTCCTACCA
>CEVG01058993.1_pt1 | contig 11723 bp, 9 predicted proteins | sample 356511 | NCBI WGS metagenome assembly CEVG01 (sample SAMEA2623426, study PRJEB7988) | marine metagenome | biome: marine biome (ENVO:00000447); feature: surface water layer (ENVO:00002042); material: "saline water (ENVO:00002010), including plankton (ENVO:xxxxxxxx)" | depth 5 m | reverse complement strand
TGTCTGTTACCGGACAACTCAATCTTAAAATGGGTGGTGAGAGCTTTTACTCTAAATTAGATGATGCTGTTTTAGCCACTTCATCGACCAAGGGTGGTAAGTGGGGCAATTCTTCTCCTGAAGAAAGGAATAGAAGAGCAGTTTACTTAAAGATTAAACGTTCTCTAAAAGACCCCATGTTGCAGGGATTTGATTTTGCAGATACTGATGCACCATGTCCTCAGAGATTCACGACCACGGTGCCCACTCAAGCATTGAATTTGCTTAACAGTAACTTTGTTAATGATAAGGCGGCCATTTTTGCAAAAAGATTAGAGAATGAGGTAAAAGGAAATATTTCTGATCGTATTAAGCGGGGTTTGGAGATTGTGACATCGAAACCAGCAAGCCCTGAGTCGATTAAAATTGCTGAGGAGATGGTTCAAAACCTTAAAAATGAACATGGCCTTGATGACAAAGCCGCATTACAACGATTTTGCCTAGTGGCATTAAATATGAACGAGTTTATGTTCGTTGACTAAAACCTTTTAAATATCCATTAAGAATCATTAACCGATAAATCATTATGAAATTACCTCGTAATACATTCTGCGGACAGACTAATCGCCGTGAGTTTATTCACAATATTGGTGGCGGATTTGCTTCCACCGCCCTTACAGGAATGCTCGCAAGCGATGGGTTTTTTAATAATGCCAATGCCGTCACCGGAAATCCTTTATTTCCAAAACCTCAGATGATGCCTGCAAAAGCCAAATCGGTTATTTTTCTTTTTATGTATGGTGGCCCAAGTCATGTGGATACGTTTGACCATAAACCTGAGCTTTATCCCTTAGATGGAAAGACGATCGACGTGAAAACATTTGGTCGTGGAGGCCGAAAAAATAAAGGAAGAGTAGTGGGTCCAAAATGGTCTTTTAAACCCTACGGCCAGTGTGGAAAAATGGTATCAGAGCTTTTTCCACACATCGGTGGATGTGTTGATGACATTGCCTTTATCAATTCGATGACTGCGGATTCACCCATTCATGGATCAGCTATGTTAATGATGAACAGTGGATCCCTCATCAGCGGTAAACCATCACTGGGGTCTTGGGTTAATTATGGTCTTGGATCTGTTAATCAAAACATGCCTGGTTATGTTGTTATGCTGGATCAGACTGGGGGTCCTATTTCTGGTGCCAAGAACTGGACTTCTGGATACATGCCAGCCTCTTATCAGGGTACGGTCTTTAGATCCAAAGGAGACCCCATTTTAAACCTTCAACATTCCAAAGGAATGGCGGCAAAAGAACAGCGCCAAGTCATTACATCCCTTAACCAACTAAATTCTCAACATTTAAAAGGCAGGGAAGATAATTCAGATTTGAGTGCTCGAATTGCAAGCTATGAGCTCGCTTATAATATGCAATCGACTGCACCTGAGGCTATTGATGTAGACAGTGAACCTCAACACGTCAAAGATCTGTATGGTTTGGATGGGTCTCAAACTGATGATTTTGCCAGAAAGTGTATTCTTTCTAGACGCCTAGTTGAAAGAGGTACTAGGTTTATTCAGATTTACTCTGGTGGAGCGCACAATGATTCCAATTGGGACGCTCACGGAGATTTAAAGAAAAATCATGACTATCATGCAGGTCGAACCGATAAGCCAATCGCAGGTTTGTTAAAAGACCTTAAGCAAAGAGGTTTACTTGATGAAACACTTGTTGTTTGGGGTGGTGAATTTGGACGTCAGCCCACTGCTGAATATGCCAAAGGTACTGGCAGAGATCACAATAGCTTTGGATTTACAATGTGGATGGCTGGGGGCGGTATTAAAGGTGGAGTGAGTGTAGGAACCACTGATGAATTAGGAAGTAAGGCAGTAGAAAATCCATACCATGTTAAAAATTTACATGCGACCGTCCTTACTCTTATGGGGCTAGATCCTAACAATCTGAGCTACTTTTATAATGGCTTAGATCAAAAGCTTGTCGGTGTTGAAGGTGCTGAGCCAATTTACCAAGCGCTTGCCTGATATAATACCGCCGTTTTAGCCATAATCTTTTACGTGTCTATTCCAAACTTTGAGAGGTTAGGAATTTCTAAGCGTAAACGTTATTTAGTTGGTGTATCAGGTGGTCGAGATTCTATTGCTTTGTTGCATTGGTTGAAGTTTCATATTGGTTGTGAAAATCTCATCGTATGTCACCTAAATCATTCATTGAGAGGTAGAGAATCTGGTTTAGATGCGCGCTTTGTAAGAGGTGTTGCTAAGTCTTATGGCTTTAAATTTGAATACGAAAAGAAGGATGTTCTTTCTTTGTCAAAAAGACGAAAAATATCTATAGAGATGGCGGCTAGACAAGCTAGGATGAATTTTTTTGGTCGTATCGCCTCCAAGCAACGGTGTTCTCGAGTCGTTTTAGCTCATCATGCTGATGATAATGTTGAGACCATTTTAATGAATTTATTTAGAGGATCTGGTAGGCTTTCCGGGATCAGAGAAAGATCCATAATAGCTACTGAGACTAAAAAAATCACAATTTATCGTCCGCTTATTCAAGTTTTTGGTGATCAAATTGAAAAATATGTTCAAGATAATGCATTAAAATATAGAAATGATTCGAGTAATGAGAGTGATGATTTTCTAAGAAATAAAACACGCAATAAAGTCATCCCTTATTTAAAAAAGGTATACCAAAGAGATATTAGTAAACCTATTCTGCGTGCTTCAAATTTATCTGCACTTGAATCTGATTTTATAGACGAATTGCTATCGTCTCCGGATTTTTCATGGGCCAATGAAAAAAAATTATCTGTTCAGAAACTTAAAAATACTAATACATTATTACGATCCAGAATAATACTTAATTGGCTCAGAGATCATTCAGTTTCTGATGTTGGTAATGCCGAAGTTGATCGAATTCTTAAATTGCTCAAAGAGAAAAATCCCGCGAAAATAAATTTACCTAAAGGTAAATATGTTCGAAGAAAAAATAAACTAATCTTCCTCGAGTAGTTATTTTTGAGTTGGCCAATTAAGGTGCTTAGAGAGAAACTTAAAAGTGCCCTTACCGTTAATTGTATGAGGTCCAACGAACCACTCAATTTCTGTTTTATTTCCGATTCCCAGTTTTGCTGAATAAAGATTTCTCACCTTTGCATACTCATGAGCAACTGTTTCATCAGGGGCAACTCCATCAAAATGACCACGTTCTACCATAAAGGGTCTAGGTGCAATTAAAGCTGCCATTTCGAAATAGTTGAACGTGCTTCCCAAATCCCACTCAAAAATTTCATACTCTCCAGTCCATACATAACTATAACGTGAGATTGTCGATGTATTTTTCCAAACCCATTCATTAAAGTCGGCAGAACATATTGATAAACAATAGTTATCAACTAATGGAGGAATTCTCATGGCGGATTTACCACCGTATGAAAGTCCATAAAACCCTATTCGATCTTCATCGATAAATTCCAATGAACCTAACCAATTTGTTATCTGCTGATGCTGAGGAACCATAACAGAAAAAAGTGTTTTGCCTATGGCATTAGCTTTAAACTGAAGGCTTCTAAACCTATCTTGGAAAATATAGATATTTTGTGGAGCAAATGTGACAAAACCGAGATTTGCTAGTTCGGTAGTAAAAGCCTTGTAGTAATGATGATCTTTTTGCCCAGTCGTTGATTGAGGTCGACCTTCAAGTCCGTGTTGGCAAACTACCAGGGGTCTTTGTTGCCCTTTAATTATATCGTTTGGAACTGTAAGAATTCCATAAGCAAACAGGTCGTTAGATTGTCCAAAAACATCAATAACAACCTCATATGAAGTGAGAGATTCAGTTTTGCTAATAAGCCTAGTCCGTGGATTTGGGTCCACGAGTTTATCATCAAACAAACCGATCACTTCCTTACCAAAATAGTTCCTATAATACTCAATACTCTTCTCATATGCATCCAGAGAAGAAGTATCTATTTGTGAAAAAAATTGTTTTCTTAATTCTGAGCTTTTGGAAAGAAGCTGTTGGTTGTGTTGATCAATTTCATCAAAAGATCTATTTTGAATATTTCCTAGTTGCTCTATTGGAAGCAAATTAACATCATGATTCACAACTGGCCTCTCTAAATAATCATCAATGTTTCCTGGAGATAACCCTGCCCTTTGAATTTCATTTTTTATTCCTTTTAGATCGAAGCTAGGAATTCTTCCAGGCTTTCCTTTTGTACCTTTAGGTACTTGAACTGAAAGAGTCATTGAAGGATCAACTATAAGTTTTCTTGGATGAATCAAACGTGCAATTTCTGCATCCCCAAAATGATTAAGTAATCCAAAAACATTTCTATAGGCAGGCTCATCCCAAACGCGATCTCGTGGACCAAAATGATCAATAACCCATGTTTTTTTTATTCTTTTATCGATTGCTGCTGCATGCATTGACAACAACCCTCCTTCTCCGTTTCCTGCCACCCCAATTGAATCATTATTATCTTCTAGTACATCAACTAGGGCTAAAATTTTCTGAACCTCATACCCTATGATATGCCTTCCAAGCTCAAATGCTGAGCGATATAAAAATTCTCGGTTGGCGATACCGTTATGGCGGCTATTGCGATCAATAAGAATGGGGACAAATACCCTGTGACTATTTGATGCAAGTATTTGAGGTATTTTTGTGGTAGCAAGAGTACTTGGGTCAGGCGTAAATATGGTAGTTTCTGTATGTTGTTTTGGCTGAAGAAGAAAACCCTCAACATGAACACCTCCAAACGCCTGTAATTTAAATAATTGAATCGTATAAGAGGCCTCGGTTTTTTGAACTTCACTAAGATATAATTTTGGTTTTTTTGGTCTTTGATCACGAACACCAATGATTTTTTTTAACTTTTCTCTATTTGGTAATTGTGATGATGCATGCCTTTTTTTTACCGCTTGGTCTATTTTCTCGAGAAGAAATTGATCTGTTTTATCGATTAGTCTTGAAGCGATGTCACCATCCCACGTTAGGGCTGAAGTGCCTGGTAATTCATCAGATAAACTAATCAGGGGAATCGTGATGATAGAAATTGCTATTAACCTTAAACAGTTTCTTGGAATGTTTAACAGGCTTTCACCAAAGTAGTGAGATGGAAAATATTGCAGAATCATTTCACGACTTTAAATCAATTAGCAATTCCGTGAAAAGGATATACCTCAGCAGTTTTTAGGCTAAGAAAAAGATTGATTACTCGCTATATTTATCGAGTGGTCTAACAATATTCGATTCTAGTGCCCAGACCTTACTAAAAACTTCCTCCGAAAGTGGTTCTTGTTCTTCATACCCTTGATAAATCATCTCAAGTTTTGCATCAATATTGTCAATGTGATGGAGAGCTATAGCCTCTGGAGTTTTTGGTAAGACCGGTGAACCGTATTCAATTTTTCCATGATGTGAAAGAACCAGATGAATGAGATGAATTTTAACTTTTTCAGATGGTGGATCGATATGTTTCCAATCATCCAAGTCTGTATTATCAAAATCACGCCATAATGTATTTATGATTTCTACACCAATAGATATATGGCCCATAAGTTCAGCCCTAAAATCATAGGGCATATTAAACCCATTAGCAGGGTAGGAGTTCTCCCACATTTTACCAACGTCATGAAAAAGAACACCCGTAAATAGTAAGTCTTTATTTAAATTTTTATAGGTATGAGAAATAGCTTCAGCACACCGCATCATTTGAGCTACATGTTCTAATAGTCCACCTCTTCTAGCATGGTGAAGGTTTCTTGCCCCGGCTGAGCGTCTAAAGCGATCACCAAACCTATCAAGAAACTTGAGGCATAACTTTTGAAGTCTGGGGTCCCCTAAAGAATCACAAACACTTTCAATGTAATTAAAATCATTACTTAGTTTTTCTCTTTTGCTTTTATTTCCAGCCAGAGTTTCTTCAATTCCCTGATTATCTAGGAGGTCTAATTCCCAATCTCTTGCATCAATACCAAATTCATTTGTTGACCAATGACCCGAAACTTGGACCCACTCACTTCCAGTAATTGATTCTGCTTGATTGAAAGCGTTAGAGTTTTGCCAAGCTTTTATTTTGATAGAGCCAGTCGAGTCCGATATTTCGAGTTCAAAATAAGGATTACCACTCTTAGTTTGTTTCTGATTGATGGAAGTAATTTGAACATTAATCGAGTAAATGCCCGCATCATTTTGGATGGTTTCTTTAAGCTCTGAGATCGTTAGTTTATCCATTTCATATTTATTGAAGTTACAAGATAAGCATAAAGAACTTATTTTCAGTCGACAATTGTTAATATAGGTTTAATATTAATAAGAACGAATGAAAGATTCGTTCTTAACTTCCGTTTATATAGTTATGGGTATTCAATGGATTCAGGTTTTAATATGTTTAGTCGGGCTTTCTATCCCGGTTGGTGTTCTTCTTTTTGCTGCTGCTGACACAGCTAGGGCACAAAAAGAAACGAGCGATAAGGATTAAGGAACTTTTTAATCTTGCTCCTTTTCTCCTCAAACAATACCTCAAAGTAAATTTTGCTGATATATCTTTCATGGATATTCCCTCAAAAATAACCTGTGTGGACTGTGGTGAGTTGGCTTACTTAATGACTTCAGAACCAGAATTTGGGTTTTCTGCCGGCGATTGGGTAGCTTATCGGTGTTCAGGGTGCGGAGATAGATGGGATTTGGAAGTTTCTGAGGAAATACAAGATTCAAAGAGTCCAACTTCTTGAGTATATCCTAAGATGGATAGATAATGTTGAATGATGGTATTCAACAATCGTTTATAGCAATGAATTCGTGTTTTCATTTACAATCCGATTATGAGCCACGAGGCGATCAAAGACAGGCTATTGATAAATTGGTTAAATCTTTGAATTCTGGTAATAATCACCAGACCTTGCTCGGTGTTACAGGGTCTGGAAAAACTTTCACGATGGCAAACGTTATCGCTGAAATAGGTAAACCGACTTTGGTTATGTCACATAATAAAACCTTGGCGGCACAACTTTATTCGGAGTTTAAAAATTTTTTTCCAAAAAACGCGGTTGAGTACTTTGTTTCTTATTTCGATTACTATCAACCCGAGGCATATATACCGAGAAGTGATACTTATATAGAAAAAGATTCCTCAATAAATGATGAAATTGAAAGACTAAGGCTCTCTTCAATGGGCTCATTGCTTACAAGAAAAGATGTAGTAGTAGTTGCAAGCGTATCTTGTATTTACGGTTTGGGTTCTCCTGATGATTACAAAAATATGATGTGTCCCGTTCACGTTGGGATGGAAATGGATAGGGATCAATTTTTAACAAAGCTAGTTGAGATGTTATATGAAAGGAATGATATTGCATTTGCTAGAGGGCAATTCCGAACCAGAGGTGATGTCGTTGATATTATTCCTGCTTATTTAGAAAACGAAGCAATTAGGGTTGAGTTTTTTGGTGATGAAATTGATAGACTTTCTGTTTTCGATCCTCTTTCTGGCAATGTTTCTGCCAATATAAATAGCTATAATTTTTATCCTGCTAAACAATTTGTTACTCCAGCAGAAAAAATGTCAAAGGCTATTAAAGAGATAAGAGAAGAGCTTGATGCACAAGTGACTTTTTTCGAAAAAAATAAAAAATACATCGAAGCCCAACGCATAAAGCAAAGGACTGAATATGATATAGAAATGATGCAAGAAATGGGTTTTTGCCAGGGAATAGAGAATTATTCTAGGCACCTCAGTTCTAGGTCCCCTGGATCTAGGCCTTCGACCTTGCTTGACTTTTTTCAGGATGATTTCCTAACTATTATAGATGAATCACACGCCACCGTACCTCAAGTCGGTGGAATGTATGAGGGAGATAAATCAAGAAAAACAACATTAGTGGATTATGGATTTAGGCTTCCGAGTGCTTTAGATAATAGGCCGTTAAAATTTGATGAATTTATGGGTCTAACAGGTCAACGACTTTACGTTAGTGCAACACCAGCGAGATTCGAAATCGAAAATAGTAAGGTTGGGAATGAAACTTACATACCTCGAGCTGAGAAACAAAAAGGATCTAGCAAGATTCTCCCGAAGCTAGTTCCCCTAATTTCAGGCTCATCGCAAAGTATTGAAAAATTCAATGTCACTGAAACAGGTAGAGACTTGGTTATTGAGCAGATTATTCGACCCACTGGATTGCTTGACCCCGAGGTCAAACTTAAACCGCTGAAAGGACAGATTGATGAGACAATAGAGTTATGCAGAAAGGCTACAGAGACTGGTGATCGGGTACTAGTAACCACACTAACCAAAAAAACTGCAGAGGATTTAACTGATTATTTAAGAGAATTAGATTTTCGGGTTAGATATTTACATAGTGATATTGGGGCCATCGAAAGGGTTGAAATATTGAGATCACTACGTGCTGGTGAATTTGATATTCTTGTCGGAATAAACCTTTTGAGAGAGGGCCTAGACTTACCTGAAGTTGCATTAGTGTGCATACTTGATGCAGATAAAGAGGGTTATTTACGTAGCGAAACTTCGCTTATTCAGACTGCAGGAAGAGCTGCTAGGCATGTTGATGGGCGGGTTGTTCTTTTTTGTGATGATGTAACCAAAAGTATTGAGGGATTTATCAATATTACAGAATATAGAAGAAGGCGGCAGATCGATTATAATGAGAAAAATGGGATTATACCCGTAAGCGTTAAGCGCGCTGACCAGGAATCATTACAGGTGCATCAGGATGGCAAAAAGGTTTCTAGTGAAATCGTCTCAGCTAATAATGATGATCTGGACGTAAATCAAGTTATTGGAGAACTGCAATCAGAAATGCAGGATGCGGCCTCAAAATTAGAATTTGAAAAAGCTGCTTTAATAAGAGATCAGATTGAAGAGCTAAAAAAACTCTCTAAAAATTAGTTTTATTATCTTTATTGGAAAGCTTTAAACTTAATAGTAAAGTAGAGTATGATCCGCCTTTTTTTTGGGTTGTTTTTCCTCTTAGTTAAATTCAGTCCGAATGCGTATTCAGGTTCTAACTATCATTATGGAGCCTGTGATGCTTCAGCTGCTGTATTATTAGATAATAGTATGGTCTTGGTCGCTGACGATGAAGATAACATTTTAAGGCTTTACTCTATCGAAAAAACGGGCCCTCCCATCAAATCCTTTCCTCTGGATAAATTTCTTGGTGTAACAAATTCATCTCACCCTGAGACTGATATTGAGGCCTGCACTCGCATTGGTAATTTAATTTATTGGATCACTTCACATGGGAGGAGTAAAAAAGGGAAATGGAGAAATAGCAGGTATCGGTTATTTGCTACTGAGTTCACGAAGAAGAATGGAGAATATGATCTTCAACCTCGAGGTCAACCATGTTCCAGCCTGATTAATGTATTATTCAAACATAACAGTTTTTTGCTACAAAAAAACATTGGTCAATTAGGCAAGAATGAAGAAATTTTTTTGGCCCCGAAAGAAAAGGGATTGAATATTGAGGGCCTGACTGTATGTCCCGATGGTAAAACTCTTTACATTGGTTTAAGAAATCCATTGCCGAATGAAAAAGCAATTTTGATTCCGCTTAAAAATGCAGAGGAAGTAATTCTTAAAAATGTTGAACCTATATTAGGCGATCCTATTTATCTTAATTTAGAAAGGCGCGGCATTCGTTCTATAGAATACTCAGCAATTCACAATAGTTATTTCATTGTCGGGGGTCCTGTAGATAGTGAATTAAAGTCTGCTCTTTATTCATGGACTGGGGATGAAGAATCATCACCAAAACTTATATTGTCATTTAACGATATGAATCCAGAGGCTATCACTATACAAAAAAATACGAAGAAAATATTCGTCCTTAGTGATGATGGTAATGTAAAATATAATGTCTCTCAGAATGATTCTAATGAAAAATTAGATGATGGGCTGAGTTCTTGTAAATCTCTGAAAAATAGCACTAAAAAGAGATTTAGATCTAAAAGTATTAATATTGATGAGAAAAAAAATAATAAGAATATTAATTAGATACAGTTAATATAGTAAATGGATCAAGCTCCCACAAAAAAGTTAGTACCATCAAATGAGAATTCTGCTCACTTGATTCTTGAGGAGTGTCATATTGAATTTGAAGAGTCTCAAAAATCCTCGGAAGAATTTGAAAAAAAATCAAAATTTCTTTCATTTGGAATTGCACTAATCATTCATGTTATATTGTTCACCCTTTTATATTTGATAGTTATTGTTAACTTCAAAGAACAAGAAATTGAAATGGTTGTAGAGGCCGGTTCTGAAAACGTCTCACAAACAATAAAAAAACAATCATTTGCTAAAAAAGTTACAAATAAAAAACCTGCTCCACCTTCGAACCCTATTGCTCCGATAATAACAGCGACTAATTCGTCTTCTGTTGTACTGCCTGAAATCATTGACCCCACAGACTCATTAGCTTTCGGAAATGGTATTGGAGATGGTTTTGGAATTGGCGGCTTTGGAGATGGCAGCGGAGGAGCTAAATTTTTCGGAACCAGTGGTGGAGGAAACAGAATTATTCTAGTAATCGACACTTCAACTAGTATGAATAACAATTGTGGTGCTGAGGGCATAGCTGCTTTGAGAAGAGAAATTGTTAAAACGCTTTCTTCATTATCGCCCAACGTTCGATTTAATATCATTTGCTTTGGACAGGACTGTGACGGGTTTAGCTCTCAACCCGTAGTTGCAAATTCTAGTAACATCGCGAACGCTAAGAATTGGATGAAAGCGTATTTCATTAATAAAAAAGGAGGAGCTCCTTTTGATCGAACAAGAACATCGCAATGGGGAGCCAAGGGTAAAGACAATAATGGTGTTTCCTATTTCCCTATCATGCCGTCTACTGTAAAGGTTCTAGCGGGTACCAGTGGTGGCTCTAGAATGGATCTTGCTTTGGTAGCAGCATTTCTGCAAAAACCCAGCTCGATTTTTCTTATTGCTGATGGTGAGCCTGGAACCTCAAAAGGTGGTCAAAAGCTTGGAAATTCTGCGATTGTTGATCTTATTTTTCAAGAATCTAAAAAAATCTATAGAGGTCAATTACCAAAAGTTAATTGTATCAGTGTCAAAGGTATCGGTGAGGCCATTTTGAAAGATATATCTAAAAGGTTTCGAGGAAATTATAAGGCTGTAGACCCTTCAAAAGTTTAGACTAGAACTACTCCTTTGATAGTGAGACTCTAATGAGTTCTGTGTCATTTCTTATAAAGCAAGACTTCATGGCATAAGCCGGATGAGACCATACTATTTTTCGTTGTCTCATATCGATACAATTAGGCTCAATTAGATTAGATCGGCTAATTTCATAATATCCTTTTGGGTCAAACTTTGCTAATGCCAAATCTCCATTCTCACTAAATAAAAAAAACTTATCCTTGTGAGGAGTAACAAATACCGTACCCCAACGGGAAGGTCTTTCTAAACCAACAGGATCAAGTGATTCCCAAACACGTTTTCCAGTTTGAAGAGATAGACATCGAAATTCACCATAGCTGCAAGCACCATAAATATAGCCGTCTTTTATTACCGCAGTATTCATTATACCATGAAGGTGTTCCGTTCTTTTTTCACTTACCTTTGAAGTTTTCCAAAGTATTTCAGGCTCTTTATCGGCTGACAATTTAATTGCCATTGAGCCATTATAAAATGAGGATAGAAATAAAATATTATCAACTAATTGAGGAGTTGAGACACTCAATCCAAAG
>CEVG01062328.1_pt1 | contig 11727 bp, 9 predicted proteins | sample 356511 | NCBI WGS metagenome assembly CEVG01 (sample SAMEA2623426, study PRJEB7988) | marine metagenome | biome: marine biome (ENVO:00000447); feature: surface water layer (ENVO:00002042); material: "saline water (ENVO:00002010), including plankton (ENVO:xxxxxxxx)" | depth 5 m | reverse complement strand
ATCGGGATTTCCTGTGGATTCAAGATACAATGTATAAACGGGTAAGCCTCTAAATGTGCCTCCACTACCTGTGCTTCCCTCTAACGGTTGTGGATTCATAATTCGCATCGTATCGGGGCGATAATAGACCCCTTTTTGGTCTTGAAGTGGGGGATAATCCGTAGCCCTACAATTCCTATCGGGGCAAGCATCAAGAGGGCGGTTCAAATCATCTTTCAAGTATTTTACATTGTCCCAACCTTCGTGAGCCAACCTTCCATTTCCTAAGTCCCTTCCATTAAAACAAATTTTCATTTCTTGTTTAGAGATGGCAAAATTTAATTCGGAAATAGGATAGCGATTCGTTTTGGTTGCACCCGTTCCTTTGTGAATGTAAGTCATTTCCACCGCAGGTGTATAGCGTTTAATATCATTCCAATTATCAATGACTTTTCCATTGGGGGCGGGTTCATGCACGAATTTGTATTTGTGCAAACGACCTTGTAGGATATTTCTTCGGTCATTCGGGTCACGAATTTCTTTGTTGCGAGCCAAAGCCCCTGCCGAGTTTGTTAAAGTTTGAGGGTGGTTATCGTCAGCCGTATATTCACGAATGTAGTGAGCCATGTAGGATTCTTCACTACAACCGACCTTTGATACCTTACTACTTCCACAAGATTGACAGGAGGAATAATGTCCTTTGACCGACACCCCACAGTCTTGACAAGTGGTAGCATGATTACAACGATAACGAACTACCCATAGATACTTGCCCTTTTCGTTGGCTAACCCTTGTTTCCATTCTTGAGGGGCGACTGAATTAGTCCAATTGTTCGGGGAAGAATAATGCCCTGCATCCACCGTGTCCCAAAGCCAAATCGGGTCACGCCTTGCACAATGAGGACAAACTAAGATACCCGATGATTGAGATTCGGAAACAGCGACTTGTTGATAACCGACTACGAATTTTCGCATCTTATTTACGATGTTGATGATGTTCCCTTTGTAATGGGAAATCTGTCTTTGCTTGCTATCGCTTTCAATTTGTGAGGGCTTCCTTTCGGGTGAAATAAACATGAGGTTGAAAATATCTTTCATCAATTCTTGTCCTTGCGGTGAATTGAACGGATTTTTCTTGTAGCCCATTTTCATCTCCCTCTCATAACTGCATCCATATCATCGGCAATCATACCCAAGAAATCTTCTCCCGCTTGCCTGTTCATTTTACGATTTCCTAAAGGAATCAAACTTGAGTAAGCCATAGCCCATTCAAAGGCGAACATTTGGATAAGAAGGTATGTCCATGTTCCCGAAGCCGCTACTCTTGCTTCCCTTTGTTCTTTCGGAATGTAATTCCACCAATTGTCCCAAATCGTAATCGCTTCGTGTCCACATTGAGGACATAGTGATTGGAAAAGGCGGGCGGAAACCCACTTGCCGTCAATCTTGTATTCTTTGATAGGTTCAAACTCCTTTGAATTTTCTCGCCCATCATAGGTTTTTGTTCCCGAAACCACATATTTCTTACCTGCTTTCAAGCCTTGAGTATCTTTGAGGCACTTTACCTTGCGCCAATTCTCCGCCATGTTTTCGGCTACGCAATAATTGATAGGTGGGTAATACTGCTCTCCCCTTCCGTGTCCAATGAATTTTTGATAAAACGGTGTCATAGCCGTAGGTTCATACTTGTCATTTGGATTAGCATTGTCGTATTGACCGACCAATCCGCCTTTAGGTTGATAGCGATTGTCTTTCAATTTTCCATCTTTGAGTAATTGTCGGTGGGCTTGGAGTCCCTTTTCCGTATTGCATCTTCGCACAAATTGACCTGCTCTCCAACCATCTAACATCTGTTGCTTAATGGACTCTCGTTGATTTTCAGCAAGAACCGTAGTCCCTGTAATAACAGTCCAATTTACCAAAATATCCGAAATGGCATTAAGCCAACGACCTTTTTGATAGGCTTCCACAGGAATTTCCTTCATTCCTTCAATCCAATACTTTGAATCCTTTCCCGGATGTGCAACAATATGCCCGAATTCGTGTCCTAAAACGAAAAATGGGGCAGAATCCGTGTATTTTTCAGGAACTCCGTGATAATTTTGAGTCAAGCACAACATCATTTGGTCTTTACCGACCTCAATTTGAACCATGTCGGTTTTACCGCCGTGCATTTCCGTTCCAAGAATAAGAGGGATGGCTTCTTCACCATATACTTGTTGAAGGGTAAGATACGCATTCCTCATATTGACGGGGGCGTGGTCGGCTTGCATGATGTCGGCCATAAGGATTCATTCTCCCAACGACTATTTGAAGGCTACTATTACTCCGAAACGCTGTTAATGGCTTTAAGTGCCTTCTTAACATACACACGGTAGTCCTTCATGGTGAGATTTCCAATATCTTGATACATGAATTGTTCCCATTGGTCATTCGTTCCCGAATAATAACTCATGTTGTAGGAATCATCCTCATCAAACGGTAGGACTTCCCACTCGGTAGGATTGCCGTTAGCATCCTTAATCATGTCACCTGCGGCGTTCTTGACAGGGCGCATACAAGCCGATGTAATACCAATAAAGAATCCAACGGTAGCCGATGAACCTTCGGTGTTGTTATCACCTTGAATACAGCGCATGGAAAGCCATAGCCTCAAATCATCTTCGCCCTTGATAGTGGTTGTCAATCCGTTAGGTAAAATCAAGTCCATAGAACCTTCCACACCACCGAGAGCGTGTGAAGCACGGAAACAAGCATTGAATCCACTTTTCATAGTAGCCTTGTTGGTGGAGTTAGGAGAACCTTGTGGGCGGGACAACCAATCATTCAACAAGACCAATGCCTTATCTTGATATTCTTCAAGGGATGATAGGGTTTCAAGGACACCGTAGCCATTTTGCTTTTCACCGATAAGGACACCGCCATTACTTGCGTTAGCGGATAGTGTGGAAATGACTTGTTGCATCTTGGCGGAGAATGTGTTTTCATCAACGGACTCGCCTTGAAGTGGGATTGTAAATTGATAAGTGAAACCGATTTGTTGGTTAGCATCAAAGTCAGCACCCGCTACATCAAAGAAGTTATCCGTTCCACCTTGACCGAGTTTAGCAACAGGCTTCAAGTTTTGAGCGTTGGTAATCATACGACCCCATGCACCCATACCATCACCGTATGAATGCCACTTGAACTCGTTAGCCTTTGCACCACCGATAGCGGAAGCGAAGGAATCAAAAGACGAGTATTGTCCACCTGCTTTGTAGTAAGGGCCGATTTGTTGTCCAACAACAGGGGCAACCGCCGTGAAATTACAGGCTTTAGGTGTCTTGGTGGCTTTCAATACATTTCCACCAATCGCCGCAATCTTGGAATCAGCAAGTCCGAGCAATTCGGCTTTGTCATCCGAGAATAGGAAAGTATCGGAAGCGATTTCACCACGAATTCTCATGTATTGAGCCATTGATACATCGGACATCAATTGTTCCTTTTGGATTTCTTCGGGTGTTTGCTTTGTCCCTTCCTTTGAAGCAGGTCTTTGTAGTCTTTCTTGGTAGCGTGATACCTTGTCCTTGTAAGACTTCTTTCGCTTTTGGTTTTCAACAATCATAGTCGCAATAGACCAATGAACAGGTGTGATAGTGCTACTCTTGTTTCGCACATCGGACTTGATGGAAAGCAAAACATCGGTTTCATACTTCCAATAAGCATCGGTGGATTCAAGATAAGAACGGCAATTGCGGATAAAGGAGTCCCACAAGTCCATCAAGGAATTGTTTGTAGCATCGCCCATAAGGGAACGAGTATTACGGAGAACATATCCATTAAGGATGATTTCTCTAACGAAATCTTGCTCGTTAGCAACGGTCATACCTTCACGCATGATACCGATGTCCCTACCTTTCGGGTCTTCTCCTTCTCTCGCAGGGCCAAGTCGGTGTCCTAAACAATATGGAAGGGCATCAAGGACTTCTTGACGGGTCACATGGTCTTTACCACGAAGGAAAGCCATCGCTCTCGTCATCTTAATCAAAGAATTGCTGAAACGGAAACCAAGCATACGGGTGATGAGAACAGGGGCTTGGGTGCTTCCTGTCGCATCGGGGCTACCAAATAACTTCCACCAATCAGCGTGAACAGACTCAAATTGACTGTTGGTTGTGGTGGAGATGTCGGCAAGTGGAGATGCAAAAACATCATTATCGTCTTTGAAAACATGAGTTCCACCATAAAAGTCATCTTCAAGACCTTGAATCATCCATCTTTGAGTGAACAGAACGGAGAGTAAGGAAATGTCAAGAAGTGCGCCTTGCTCATCTTCACCTGCACCCGATGAATTGAATGGTAAATCACCAATGGTTCTCCAAACACGGCTCAAATCACCGAAACGCATTGGGGAAATAAATCTTTCATCGCCCTTATTTACCAACATACGCTTAACCAATTGGATTTCGGGGGTTGAACCTTTTGCACCTGTGGCATATCGGGAAAGCAAAGTGTTAAAACGACCACCGAGCGACAATGTTCCAAAGAGCAATTCCATGTCAATTCTGTCCACGAAAGCCAAGTCGTTTCCTTTTTGGTGAGGGTTGGTGTCCATCCATGCAACGAAAGATGGTGATGTGAAGGTTTGTCCACGATATTCAACAGTCTTTTCAGCGATTAGACCAAGAATTGCGTCTTCAACACCGCTACCGCTACGGTTGGCTTCGTTAAAGAATTTCACAGGTTGAGTCACCACAGGTCGTGGAGTCGGGTCAAAAGAATACGAAGCGATAGTTTGACGAGTTAGAGGGTTTTCTTCCGTAATTTGACGGATTTCCACACCATAAAGGATTTCTTCGGCTCGCTTATCGTAGTCAATCTTAGCAATACCACACTCATGTAGCATTTCAGCCGAAATCAAATCCATCTTAGCATCGCTTCCATCACGCTTTGTCCCAAGTCGGGCATCGTAAAAGTGTTCTAAGAGGAAATTACGGAGTGCGAAACCTTCGTTGCCTCCCGCATCAGTAAAGAGTGGTGTTCCCAAAATGTGAGCAAAACCATCTTTATCGGAAACATCGTTAGGAACGGATGCACCGTATTCAGCAAATAAAGAGGAAATAGTAGCATAAGTGACAGCGTTAGCAGTAATGGTTGTTCCAATTCTGTCGCCATCCATATCGGGCTTTGACAACAACATTTCAGCGAAGGCTTCGGGAGTCATTGGGTGCTTGGAATATCCGCTATCGGATTTTCTTTGTAGGAAACGGAAATCGTAAAGATATGCACCCGACTTTCTTGAACCCAAAGTCCATTCACTAAATCTCCAATCTTCCCATGCACGGCGAGTAGGTTCTTGGTTCTTATCGGAATAATCAACCGCATACGACATACCCGATGGGAAAACCATGTATTCGTGAGGCGTTCCACCTGCGGTGTTTTTCTTAGCAAGATAACGAGGGGCTACATTGAAACCATAGGAGTTAGCCAACAGGGTCGCCGCCGAATTGATTACGGTTGTCTTACCCGTTCCCGGAATACCCGACAAACGACAGGTTGAGTCTTTCATTAGCCAAGCACAAAAGAAGGCTTCTAATTGCTTAGGGTCGTCAAAACCGAATACTCTTGAAAGAGCATCCATGTGCATACGAATGTTTCGCAATTGTTCCACCATCTCGGAAACATTTCCTTCGCCTTTGGATTCTTCAAGTTCATCAATAATTGATTCATACAGAATATCTCCCATGTTTTCGGCACTAAACGGCGTAAAATTGCCTTTTTGTCCTTGCGGGCCAAACGAAGAACGAGATAAAACCCTTCCAATTTCCATTTCTTGTCCATCATTGGAAATAATTTTGAAAGGTTGAACCGTTCCATTGATGACTTTGAAATCGGTCATGTCAATGTCAGCAACCTTGACTCCATCAAGAAGTCCTAATTGCTTCAAACCTGCAACCATTTGACCGCCAATCAAGTTAGCAAGGGGGTCATCGTTATCAACAGGGGCTACGGCATCAGCAATTGGGTTAGATGGGTTGGAAGCCTCGTTAGCAGGTGGAGGGTTCAAATCGGGGCCATCTTCGCTTTCAGCAGGGTTTGGAGATGTGGAGAGGGTGGAATCGGTCTTTGGGGTCGGTAAAAGGTTAGAGTTTTTCCAAGACCGCATATCCACCGCATAAATCATATCTTTCGGCACGGACACTACATTCAAATCGCCATCAGCGTCATAGGAGAGTTCAACGGTGACAGGGGATTTCTTACCCTTTGAACCTGCATGAATACGGCGAACATACATCCAATTCTTGTCATCTTGACCGCCATTCTTGACATATTCAGTAATGAAATCATTCAAAAATTCGGGGGCTTCGGATTTATTGGCAACATCTCTTGCACTATCATAAACTTTATCTCTCAACAATTCCATGATTAGAGCCACAGTTTCGTTTTGAGGGTCGGCAGAAATCTTACTTGCGGAATTACCGCCTTGAAACTTTTGTTCCTTCGCAGGTTTAATTCTTTCAAAGGCATCCATCTTGGGTTGAGAAGGGGCGGATTCAATAACCTTTCCACCTGTTAGTGCATCAATTTCATCGTATTCGCTCATGTTTAAGCCTCCTTTGTCAATGGAATGGTAATCAATTTGCTTCCCTTACCATCGGGGTTAGGCACAATAACTTTCAAAGCGGAAGGATTCATAGTTTTCCAAGCAATAGCCTTTGTGATAGCCTTGCCATCAGCCATGATAGTGTTTGTCATATCAACATCTTGCTCAATACGAGTAGCCACTTCAACCGCATGATTTTCTTTCGGTGAACCAACACCCACAATCATATTCATAACCTTGCCTTCAAGCATTTGGTCGGGGAATTGTTTGTCAGTCGCAGTAAATAATCCTGTTTCAGCATCGGGGAAGATGTAATGCGAACCATCACGGAAGTCTAATCTAACTTGTTCCACGCTACCGCCTTTTACAACAGGTGTAATTGACTTCAAGACCCTACCTGCGGGCGATTCCATGCCACAAGCCACCGTTGTTCCATCTTCACCGACACCCATTGGTGCAAGCAATTCCTCATCACCGGGAAATTGAAGGGAAACGAGGTAAGATGAATCGCCACTATGCCTTCCTGTGTAGTTATTGGTTCTTTTCGCCTTGTTTTCAACGGCAACGGTGAAAGAAATGTAAGAGTTTTTGGTATCAAGAGCATCAATATCTCCAAAATTGACAGCCGCAGGTAGCAAAAATTCGGTATCTAAGTCCTTATCAAAGGTAAAGGATTGGGCGGAATACATTACCTTAGCACTATCCGCATCCCAAAGATAAATACCTTGACCCTCTCCACGAAGTTTAGCAACCACCGTATCTAACTCGGAAGCATTATCACGGAAATACTTAGCGTTTTGAGCGTTGTAAGGTGAAATACCTGCAAGGGTGGATGGGAAACCATCGCTTCCGGCCTGATAGAAATATCCATTAGTAGCCAATTCATCGGCATACTTCCAATTCATTTTGCCTTTGGTAAATGACATGGTGGGGATTCCTTCGGTAAATTGAATCTCAACCTTTTGGGTTTTCTTGCTGATAATGATTCGGCTAACCTTGACATTTGTTGCCAAAATTGGAATGCACGGTGCAGATTCCCCGAAATAGAAAGAATAAGTCGGTGTTTCGCCAATTTTGAATCGGAAATAGGTCGTAGGCGGTGTCACGGTGTCCCCATCATAAAACATTTCATCCATGTCCTTAGAGGAATTTAATGATACATAGATAGTGAAACCATCGGTGTCAATACCCATCGCTTGCTCATCATATTTCTTTTTGAATTCCCTATCGCTTGAGGTAGCGGGGAGGTCAATTCCTGTGGAAACAGGCTTAATCTTTTTGAATAATTCTCCGCCACCCATTGTGGTCGGCAGACCCTCCAATGATGCGAACATGGATGTCTTATCAGCCATAGAACACAATTGATTAACCGACTATCTAATACCTGCTCTTTGTAAAACGGCTATCTTTGCTTGTAAATCGCCTATCTTTAGATATTGCGACCCTGTTCACGAAGGAAATTGATGATGTCAGCCCTACCGAAAGCATAAACACGCTCAAACCATGTCAAGTTAGAGTCAATAAAGTCGCAAACAGTAGCAATCTCCTTAAACTTGATACCATAGGGTCGCATTTCATCCACTAACTCACCGACTGTCCCATTAGCCCATACTGCTAATCCTTTATCCGACAAGCCCGTAATGAAGGCTTCATTCCACAACATATCCCTTACCAAAGAAATGTCGGGATTGCTCATAGAACGAACAGGAATGTAGCCGGGATTGAGGGCGATAAAACGATTCATCACATCCATGTGCGAAGGCAAGTGAACATTCCGACACCAAGTTAGCCAATCACCAATCATTTCAGCAACATAATGCCGCCATACAGGATTAGTCATCCTCTCCACCCTCTAAACTCACTTCGTAAAGGTCAAAGTCGGGCATATCAAAGCCTTTTACTGCCAACGGGTCATATTTTTCGGCTTCTTCGGGGACTTCCATTTCGGCATAATCAACCATTGGTTCATCTTCCACAAACTCGGAAATATCAATCGGTTCAGTTTCCCATTCCTCATTCGCTTGGTTGTTGATTTTCCTTTGAGAATCCGCTTCCATGATTTCATTCATAGATAGTCCTTGACTTTGTGCCAAATCGGAAACATCAACGATGGCAAACGCATTCGTATTCATGCCTTGCACTTCCGCAAAGGTGGAAGGGACTCCCGCATCGGGATTGCCTAACTCCATGTTGTGATAATCGGTTCGGACTCCCAAATCATAATCCGCACCCTGCTTTTCCTTTTGGACTTTTTCACGAATAACCATTCCTTCTTTTCTCGCCCATTCTTCCACCGCAAGGTGTTGAGCGTCTAAGGCATCGGTCAAGTCGTTATTAACAATGTCATATTTCTTTTCAGTCGGGGCCATAGACCCTTCGGACATAAAGAAATTGCCCCAATCTTGAGCGTCAAAAGAACCTAAATCAAGAGGTTCGGGTTCGGGTTGAGAAGGGGCTTGCACGATAGGTTCTTCCATAATTGATTCGCCTACTTCAAATAAATCGTCATCATCGTCAAACAAGGAAGCGTCAGCCACTCCTTGTGATTCCTTAATTCTTTGGAGGAATTCAAGGTCTGTTGATTCTAATTCGGCTCTCCTACCCGAAATAAACTCCGCCGCACCTTTGATAACAGGGGCGACATCACGGATAACTTCAAAAGCATTCGTGGCTTGTTCCACTCTTGGCGAGGCTGTCACCGTTTCACCGACACCGTATTTGTCAAGTAAGGAAAGCAAAGGAACGAGCATCTTTTCCGCCATTTCGGGGTCAAGATTCAATTGACGAGCAAAGTCGCCAATTTCTTGTCCTCCTGTCAATAATTCCACAATGTTTTTACCCTTTTTGGGTTTCGCTTCTTTTTTAGGTTCTTCCTTTGGCAATTCTTCCCGTTGAATCAAGTCCGAATAATCGGAACGAGCATCGGGTCTAAAGTGTTCCTCAAAAGAACGAGTGCGAAATTCGCTTTCGGAAAAATCATCCATAAGACTCACTTGTTGTCCTTTGTATCTAATCGTTCTCTTAATTCTTGAATCCAAACTGCATGAAATTCCGCATCTTTCTTGTCAAAATCAAGATTTTGGAGTTCGGCAACCGATTCTTCAATCAATCTCGCCATTCGGAAAACATTAGAACGGTGTGCGACTGTATTTCCACTACCTGCGGATTTGATAAAATCGCAATAATGGTTAATAATCCTCCTTAAATCCCTTTCTCGTTTCTTGGGACTCGCTTTGAGGACATCAAATAGGAATCTATGCCTCAAGAGTTTAGCCATGTCGCCATGAGAAAACTTGTCCAATGCCTTAAACAAACTTTTGTAAGAGTTTTCTAAACGCTTCGTGGGTGAAACATCAACCAATTCAGCAAACTCTCTAAATTGAGAATGAGCAAGGGTATCTTTCGTAGCCGACAACATCTCCCGAAAATTGGCTAACAAATCGGTATTTATTTCTAAGGTCTTATCCATCTTCCATCACTTCAATACTTTGGCCCATTATTGCCGTTGAAGTTTCGGAGGAAGGAAGCATCCAAATTCAAACGATTGTCAAATTGACGAACCGCTTCGGCGGATTTTCTTTCTTTTTCCATCTCCGCCTGTTGCTTCTTAACTGTTCTTTCGGTTTCCGCCATTGATGCCTCAAGTGCGCCAAACCGTTCTTCCATGTCGGCAATCTTCTTACGATAGTGAAATGCAGTAGCCCCTACCCCTGTCAAACCTCCGACAACAAGACCTGCCGCAAAGCCCATTCCTTTCGTAGCAACGGATTCTCCTTCGGCATTCTTGGCTACGGCTTCGGAATACCCTTCGGAAGACATACCACGCTTGCGGATTTCAGCGAGCATGGCTTTTAGGTCTTGTGAAAATGATTCAAATTCTTCGGCATTAGAAACTTTGGCATCCACCATTGACTCCATTACATCAAGTAATTCCGAATCCTCTAAGGTATCAGCCTTCACATTCTTCTTTAACGCAAAGGTTGGAATTCCCATTTCTTCCGCCGCAAATACCAACAAATCGGACATTGACCCATTATTTTTCCTATTTTGTCCCTTCACGGCTGTCTTCTCCACAATGTATTCATTGACTTTCTTCATTCCACGAATACCTTTTCCTCTTTGGAATAGAATGTATTTTCCTTCGCCATTGGCTTCGCACAAGGAAACAAAGTCGTTAAGATTGGGACAATTATCCCATTCCGCAAGATTGGTTGTTCCCGATTTTGCCGCACCTTTTCGGTAGCATCTTACGAAGAACATAGACCCTCATTGTCGGTCTTGTTATCTAAAGGTTCATCAATTTGGAAGATTTTTATGCCATTCATTTGTAGTCCGATTGTAAAATAGGACTGAAACTCCCAATGTGTTGTAATATCCCTTCATTCCATAGAATGAATTTTGAGGACATTTAACTTCTTTCCAAGTCATTTTACCATCTTTGCTTACCCACGAAATGATTCGTTTGAAAACAGGTTTTTTCATAGACTTTGCCATCACATCATTATGACTAACAACCACATCATATTCAATAACGATGCGGCGCACTATCCCCTTCCCCATAACCATTCGTCATGTTTTCCACTATTTAGCCTTTTCTATGACCAAACGGCGGAAATGGCTTCATATACATCATCCACACTTTCGGGGTTCAATCCTTCAAGAGCAGTTAGAGTAGCCGCAATTTGAGCCATTTTTAATTTAACAACCTTTTCGGGCAACGACCACGATTCCGCTTTGGAAGGCAAATCTTTGTTTCTTGAGTTTTTCAAATATCTGTCCCAACCAAGTAAATCAAGTCGCCACTTTTTACCTGCTCGTCTTTCATTTGATTGAGCATGACAAAACATCGGGCGATTTCGGAGGATTCCTACGACTTCACGGCTTGTGTATCTTCGGGGATAATTGGAAACGACATATTCCGAAATTTGAGTGGAATATCCGTAGCCGTTATGGTCAAGCATATAGTCCACAATGATAAAGACCAAAGTTTCGGTCATATCAAGGGGGCGAGAAGCGGTCACTTGACCCGCCTCATTCTTCTTCGTCATTTTCCAACGCCGCCAATTTTGCTTCCCTTTCTGCGGCAACCTTAGCCGCCCTCTCACGATATTCCCGTTCTTGTTCAGTTTCTTCGGGAAGGTCAAGGGCTTCACGGACTAAAGCAT
>CEVG01084466.1_pt1 | contig 11763 bp, 2 predicted proteins | sample 356511 | NCBI WGS metagenome assembly CEVG01 (sample SAMEA2623426, study PRJEB7988) | marine metagenome | biome: marine biome (ENVO:00000447); feature: surface water layer (ENVO:00002042); material: "saline water (ENVO:00002010), including plankton (ENVO:xxxxxxxx)" | depth 5 m | reverse complement strand
TAATGCTAGTGGAAGTACCAGTAGGCTCAACTGTAGAAGGTTTACCATTAGGATCAGAAGGCGATGTTCCGTTATAGATGCACTTGTAGACTTGATACTGAGAGTTTACAACGTAAAAGTCAGAGTCATACAGTTTAGTCGCACCAGAAGCAGCAGTTTTACTAGGAGAGTAATCATGACGATACATGTCATAAGTGAAACCAAGTCCACCAGTAGTTTGTTCTGGAGAAACCCAGTCAATTCTACGACAAACTTGCACGGTATCAGATGCCAGAACTCTCTTGAGAGAGATCATGTCATCATAAGAACCCGAAAATTCGGAAAATGAATCCACTGCCTGTGGCGGTGAGTTTTCATTATCCCATGACTGAGGTCTACCGATGAATAGGTAAATCCTATCTCGGTTTGCTCCTGCTGCAGCGTCACTTTGCGTTGCATCAGGACCCTCCAAAGATTTAATGAATTTTTTCGCTGAAAAAATCCTAAATTGATCTGTTAATAGAGCTGCCATTTCCTAGTAGTGACTCCTGTCCTCCTGTTTATTTATGAAGGTTACGAACGAACAATAGTTTGATAATCAATTCTCTTGATTCTATACGTTGCTCCACCGTTACCTACGAGGTTCTCACCACCGAGAACCGCTTGTACAACTGCACCAGAACCAGTGGAATCTCCACCAGCATTTGTAAATACAGTTGTTGGATGATATGCATATGTGCCATCAACGCTTTGTTTAATCCCATATCCACCATTTGTGATATTTAAAGAAGCAACCTGGTCACCCGCAGTGGTCATGGTAACCGTAGCAGTTGCTTGTATATCACCAATATTTTCAATGGCAACTGTTGGTGTTCCTGTATAGTTAGTTCCTGGATTTTGAACTATAAAATCAACAACAGTTCCATCTTGAGAGAACTCATATAGTAATCCCCCAATACCAACGTTAATATTACCTGTATTAAATGGAACTATGTCTTTAACTTGTAAAAGACTTAACGCAGGATCCCAAGAAACTACGGTTGCTCGCACTTGAGATACAGCACCTATGACAACTTCATTGACACTGAAGTTTGCACCATTACCTACATTAGGATCTAAGTAGATATTTAGGATAGCAGGATGGTCTACACCATCAGTAAGTGTACCTGCAGTGTCAACAGTTGCAAACTTAAATGGTAAACTAGCGTCTTTTACTCTATCACCAACAGCGAATAGAGTTGTGTTAGTTCCACCTTGAGTTTCTTCAATACCATAAAGTGAATTATATAAACCACCATCAAGACTAATCTGACCAGCATAATCTGTTCCAGTATTTACCAAGTCAGCAATACCATCACCTGCACCATCATTTTCAGCAATATCTTGGAATGATCTATCAGTAAACAGTTGAATAGGAACTGTTAACAATGTGATGTTGCTACCATTTGTATTCAAAATAACATGAGGATCAAATCCTGATGGTGCACTTGCTGCAGTTCCTCCATCGAACTGAACAATAGCGTCTTCAGTAGAAGGTATACCACCATCAATAAACGCTAACTCGTCAACTTCAAATACGACTAATAATTCTCTAGTTGCAGGATTCCAATCATAAACTTTTGCAATTTTATTGCTTGCACTTTCAACAGCACGGATTACAATATCCCCAACACTAAATTTATATGTTGATATACCATTAGAATCATTTTGACCTGCGTCTAAAATAACACGTTGATCATAGTTAAAGTTTACACCACGAGTTAAACCAGAAAACTTACCAGCAGACTTAGAAGTATAACTGATAGTTTCGGTATTAAGAATAATAGCACCAGAACCAGGATATGCATCGGTGGAATCAACGAAGATTTCAGTATCTGCTGCAGCAACATCTTTTACAACACCTGTTAAGTATATGAGAGAAGAGTTAAATGACTGTCTAGCATCTGATTTTCTCTTTAAATTAACTAATTTAGTAAAGATGATATTAGGTGCAGATGTGTAACCTTTACCTGGATCAGTTACATTAATACTTGTTATTCTACCCTGATCAATATTAGCGACTGCTTTTGCACCAATACCACCACCGCCAGTGACTAGAATGAATGGAGGTTCTTGATAGAACTCACCTTCATCTACCACAGAGATAGAGGTGACTTCACCAAGAGTGTCAATTTCTGCAGCACCTTGAGCACCTTGTCCACCACCACCTTCAAAAATAAGAGTTGGAGGAGTAGCATAATTTCTACCTTTGTTTAACAAAGATAAACCAGTAACAGTTTGTACGACGGGAGATGCTGTAGCACCAGTTCCCTGTCCACCTAAAATTTTTGCTGTTGCAGCACCAAAGAAGTTATCACCTTTCTTGGTCATTCTGACATAAGAAACTGTTCCAGAGTCAGTTAATATAACTTCTCCTTCTGCCTCTGATGGGAATACATCAACTTCTGATGGAACTGTATCACCTTCAAATAAAGGAACTCCATAGAATCTACGACCAATAGCGTAAGGATAAGCAGGATTACCACTACTATCCTCAGTCATAAAGTATGCGTAAGTTCCATTTGGATACTCAGGTGTTACTGCAAATTTACCATTATATTCATCCAAAGTTCCTACAGATGAATCATAGATGTAATCATTTACTAGATCACCCAGTACATAACCATTATTAACTACCCTAATTCCAAATCCAGTTCCAGTATATGAGAAAAGATACAATACATTAGGAGCATTTACAGGAACTGTAAATCTAATTTCTCTTGTTGTAGCACCATTAAAACCAGAGATATATGATTGGTAAGTTGTTTCCGAACCATCGATATAATATTTTACGCCATTACCCTTAACTACAGGACCATCGTATAGATCATCTGTATTACCAACAATCGATGGGTCTGATGTATGCCATCCATCTTCTTGTGAAGAAATCAACAATGTGCGATTTGCATTCGATGCATCATCTTGATTGAAAATATATGTTTTTCCTCTTTCAAGGTTTAAGAAACTAGGTGATGCTCCACCATAAACAAACTTGTCGTTTACAACTGTAATAGCATAAGTTACATTAGATACTGTATTGACTTGAGGTCTACTACCTTGCAATTCAATATTAGTTCTCAAACGATACGAAGAAGTTTCTCTAGCAACCGCACCACTAGCGTTATATCCCCAAGGACCGTAAATAGGATATCCATCAAAGGACATACCCAAAATTTTAGAGTGACCATCTACATGACGAGAACGATCAATAGTATTAGGATTATTTGAATCTGATTGATAATAATCTTCTAAGTAGTAATTATTTGGATGAGGTTCAACTTCGATCTCAGGATCCAGATACATATATCCTTCATGTCCCTCTTTACCAGACATGTCAGGATGATGTTTACAGAAATAATATATAAATCCATTTTCATCCGCATTCATCAAGAAGATTGGTGCAAATTCATTCTCATAGTCAGCAGCAGGTGCTTGACTTACACCTGTGCTATTGTAATAAAGAGTACCTGGCGATGTATTATGAATACCATCTGCAGTGGTGCTGAACTGCATCGCATGACCTTGAGGATGTGCCTCTGATGGTCCGTTAGAACTATCAGACTGATTCCATATAATTAGATAATTTCTCTGAACTTTAATTCCTTCTGGAGCAAAGTAATATTGACCAGGAACAAAAGGACCAAATTCATCTGCATCTGTTCCAAAATCAATATAAAAAATACCATTTGGTAATGCTTCTGGTTCTTCGGTAATAGTAAAACTAAATCCATTAGAACCTAAAACTTTATCTCCTTGTGCAAAAGATGCACCAGTACTAACATTTCTTATGTAAATATTGGTAATAACATTTTGATTATTTCTAACAATTTTTGCAATTTCTCCTCTTGCTATTCCAGATATTTCATCAATAATTCTACCAACTTCGACAGAACCTAAGGTTTCATCGACTTGATTTACAGTAAGATAAAGATTATCAACTTCTACTTTAATATTCCAAGTGAATATATTTTGTGGAGATATCTTACCCCATTCAAATACTCCATTATCAAGAGCAAATTCATCTGTAACTTTACTTGACTGATAAAAATATGTGTTATTATCAATTACTGCGTCATAAGCGTTAGTGTTTTTTACATAATCATATTTTACTGTATCAATTTGGAATTCAGCTGGTGGATTTCCATCAGCACCAAATTCGGGAGTATGCAGCAAACCACCGTTTGCCATAATACCGATAGCTTTATCAATTTGAATCTGTCTAGTACCTGGATTAGGAACGTCTTTTCCACCACGATATATGAATGTTTGATCAAAAGATCTATCTGCAATTAAAGAGTTACCACCAGGTTGTCTCTCAACATCAATACCTGTATGCATTGATGGTTTAGGATGATTATCAGATTGTATTCTTAATCTATCAATCTTATCACCTGCGTTACTGGTAGAAAATACACCAGTTGTGGGTGAATTAGGATGACCTTGCCAAATTCTATTAATATCAAAAGAGGTAACTACACTCGGAGTTTCCTGTAAAGGTGTAATCTTAAGTCTTAATGGATCGTAACCTCTTCCTCTGTTTAATACCCTAACGTGAATAATTTTACCAGAGTCTTCATCAATAATTGGATATAATAATGCTTCTACATCAGGAGTTCCACAACCATTAACAGTCAAACGTGGTGGATCTGAAGGAACGTATCCCGATCCTCCGTCTAAAACGTTTACTGCTCGAACACCAAAAATTTCATCGAAAATCGGTTCGATTACAGCACCAGTACCAGGAACAGTTCTTGCCATTTATTAGCTTACGATGTTAATTTGACCTTGCATTGCTGCGTGAATTGTACACTGATAATACAGTGTAGCAGGAGCATCCATAGGAACAGTGAAATACAACACAGAAGTTCCACTACCAGATTGACCTGTAGTGTATGGAGTACCCGATAATCCTTGAGTAGATTGAATTCTAAAAGGATGATTACCACCAGTGTTATTATCAAAAGCGTATGTCATACCTCTCATTAGATAGAGAGTAGGATCATTTGTTGCAGTTGCAAAACCAGGACCAGTGAATGTGTAATCACTAGCACCATTTGCATCTAATTCCCACCAAGTAATAGGACTACGAGTAGGAATCCAGTTAGTCCCATTCCAGAATAATGAGTCACCTTGAACGATACCTGTTACGTTTGTATCTGTTAAAGCAGCAAATGTTGTAGTAAGAGATCCGCTAAAGTTAATAGTTAAAGTATCACCAGTAACCGATGTCGTAATATTTGTGCCACCAGCAATAGTTAATGTATCGGTTTGTGAATTTGCAGTGGTAGATCCTGTATCAGCACCAACTGTTTGGAAAACGTTGATAGAACTTACACCTGCGTTATCATCACCAGGTACCCAATTAGTTCCATTCCATTTTAAAACTTGATTAGATGTTGGAGCAACAGTTGTAATATCTACATTTGCAAGATCACCAATACCAGAGTATTGTGTTAAAAGAGACGCTCTAGTGTCACCAACACCGCCAGCAGTAATATTGATATTTACATATGGTTTATCATCACCATCTACAGTGAAGAAGTAACCAGGATAACCAGCTGCAGAAGGTGCAGCACCAAGAGATGAATATTCATTTTTAAATTTCACCTTAGTGGGCATATTAATTTCGCCCGTAGCACCATCAAATGTGCTAGTTATTGAACCTGCAGAAAAAAGAATATCTCCAGTTCCATTTGCAGAAAGTGAAATATTACCATTAGATGAAGAAACAATAGAGTTTCCATTAACATCTAATGCAGATGTCAAGTTAGAATAATCACTAGCAGCAAACTGCGAACCATTATATCTTAAGACTTGTCCAGTAGCAGGATTGGTAACATTTACAGTTAAAGTGCTACCATTACCTAACGCTGAATAAATCTCATTAAAATTATCATTGATCTTATCGCCACCAACACGAAGAGTATCACCTGTGTTATCATTAGCTGAGGTTCCAAGACCTAAGGATTGTTTAGCCATTACTCGCTACGATTTTTAGTTATTTATGGGGTTTCTGGGTCTACTAACTCTTCACCGTAAAGTGAAAGGTCAGGAGGAGTCCAATCATCAGGGACTGAAGTCTCAACCGCCACGCTAGGATTCTGATATCCAGATCCAGATTGACTAATTTCAACTGCAGCAACACCAACCAACGCACGAATATTACCATCGAAACCAGAAATGGAGTCAATTCTAACGGTTGGACGTGAAGTATAACCAGATCCACCACCTGTTACCTGTACTTTATCAATAAATCCAGATGTCAAGGTTGCTTGTCCTTGAGCACCTTGTCCGAAGACAGATCCAAGATAATCGAATGTAATAAGTGAATTAGAAGATTCAATAACAGCGACTTCTCTATCATCTGTTTCACCTTGAATATCAATAAAATCACCGATCTCAATAGGTGGAACAACTTCAGCAGCGTCAACGTCTGCCTCAGAACCGACATAAGAGAAGGCAACAAATGTAGATCCAAATCTAGGAATCTCAGAGAAGATAATTCTAGAACCAACGATCTCGAAACCAACACCAGGTTCTTGAATAACACCATTTAGAGAAACAATAATGTTGTTCTCAGGTCTAGTAACACTAGACTGAACACCCTCAGTAAGAGTAAGTGAGTAGAACACGTCATTACGCTTAAGGTTGAAGGACTGTCTCAACGAGTCAAACTCGAACGAGATATCATCCAACTGTCTAAGTTTACCAATATAGAATCCTGTAAATGATGCTCCAAGATCAGGTGCTTCAGTAAATTGAATCTGATCAGAGAACGCTGTAAATGCGTTAGTAGCACCAGGAGGTTGTAAGATACCATTAACGAAGATCAACATATGACCTGCAGGATCTGGGAAGTAAGGAGTTCCGTTTGCAGTGGTAAGTTTGAAGTTAGTTTGAACTCCATCAAATCCTCTGAAGGAACGCTTAACTCTTGCCTTAAGTTCCACATTATTTGTGATAGCAGATTTGTAATTATCTCCACCGATAATTCCATCTCTGTTATTCCATGTTCCCTTGATATTACTGAGATATAATCTCTTGTTAACACCAATAGTACGAATATCTTGAATCCTAGCAGATGCTTGACCCGCTACAACAACAGTGGTTGTAATACTTGCGTATCCGTTAGGAATATCACCGATAACAGCACCGTAATCACCAACAATATCACCATTACCAAATGTTCCTTGTGCAACACTTACGTACAAGAAGTTGTTATCTAAATCAACCTCTGTAATAATACAGTATTGTGAAGCATCTGCAACTGCGTTAACAACCTTATAAAGTCTATTTCCTTTGGTAAAGGTATTGTATCCACTGATAATTGAAATACCAAACCTAGTATGACCAGAAGAAGCAATCTGATCACCAACTTTAATATCTAATCCAGAGAATTTAACAACATCGAAGTATCTTCTAGAACTTGTAGGATAGATAACAGAGTTAACTTCAAATGTTCCCACAAGTGATGCAGTATCAACAGTTAATGAACCACCTGTATTATCAGTGATCGCTGCTTGTGTCTTGAGATATCCAGTTGGGAAAGCAGATTCACCACTTGTATATCCTTTGAATGGAATATCATTAACAAATTCACCTTTAACATCAATGACATGAATTCTATCTTCGATAGCACTAATTTGAGCAGTTGTTGAGTTTGCAGAACCAAGAATAGTATCTGTAATTGCCCAAGTTCCACCTGTGACACGAACATCAAGATACTTATAGTTTTCATCTGTATGGAATCCATAAACAACACCAGTGATGCTGTTAACACCTTGTTTTTGAACCGTTTCGTTCATAGTGAAAGGACCATCAGTGATGTCACCATCAATTCTAAATCTCTTGTAAACTTGAACGATTTTACCTTCATTTAAGGTATTAGTTTCAATCTCAGCTAAAGCATCACTTTGAGTTCCATAAGCAAAATCTGCAAAAGAGATTCCACCACCGATACCAACAAGTAGATCTCTAACTCCATAAGTTTTAGAAGGAACTTTAATACCCTTAACTTCTTGTAAAGAAGTATAATAAGTGTCAACAGATAATTGTTGTTCGATAATATTCAACATATATCTAACACTTCTACCAAGAGTAGTTGTGTTGTAGTTAGTTGCTTGAACTGAATCATAGAAGGCATAGAAACCTGCGTTAGGAGATGGTGAAGTTAGTGTACCTGCTAGTGCTTGATTCATGTAAGTTTCAAGCAATCCTAATGCATAAATTTTGATGTTGTATTCAGTATTTGCGTAGAATATTTGACCACTTACTGCGGTGTAAGGATCAAGAGCACCCTTATTGAGTTTAACACCCCAAACAAATGCCCCAGTGCTACCATCACCTGTCCAACTTTGAGCACCTGTAGCACTATTAAGAATAATACTTCCTCTAAGAGTAGAGAAACCAAATCCAAATGTAGTTGTAATGTATGCTCTATACCAACCATCACCATAAGGAACAACACCATAAGCTTCACCTGTAAGACCACCTTGAGGGGTAAACAGAGAACCAATAACTCCGTTTGTTAAGTTAATATCAAAGAAGATATTTTGCTCACCAGCTGTTCCATCATCAAGAATGATGCCAAATCTAACAGACTGAGAACCTGCTGCTTTAAAGAACGCTGAATATGTAAATGTTTGATCATCAACTGCAGTTCCACTAGCACCAGTGTCAAACGATTCTGTACCACTGTCAAATTTAACTGTAGAAGTATCAAAGGTTTCAAAGGAATTTAAAGAGAAATCTCTATATGACTGGTGAACACCACCTTGAAGGTTAGGAGCAAATATTTTTTCTGCTGTAGTGGTAAGATCTGGAGCAGCACCAGCATTATTAGTGATATTGATGCCATTCGCACCACCAAGTTGGAATGACTGCCAATTAGATGCAAATGCCTCAGGATTAGTCCAGAGATTAGTTCCTGATACTTGACCACTAATAGCAGATGTAATCAACTTAGCAGATGCTAAAGTTTTAACATTTGCAGGAGCAGTGTGCCAATCATATGCAGAACTCACACCACTTGTAGAAATAGTAGCAGTGGCGTTAGATGTTTGACCAGTAAGTGTATTAGTTGCAACGAAAGCATTACCACCAAATGCACCAACATAAAGTTTGTTATTCTCAGAATCCCATTCTAATACTTCTGCTTCACCAGAATTGTTACTAACAACTATTTCTCCAACAGTGAAGTTACCTGTTATACTTTCAACAGATAATGTATATGCTGTTGTTTCTTTAGTTACGTCAGTAATAACTAAGTCATGAACAGTATTATCAACCATTTCATCAATGAAACTGTTGTAAGACCAAGAACTAGAACCAAATTGACTATTAACAATATTTTGAATCTCATCCTTATAATAGTTCTTATTATAAAGGATATTCTTGGCAGCACTTCTCATTTCATTCTTGCCTGGTGCAAGAATATTAATAGCGATATCAATTAAATCACGGAAACGATAGATGACCTGATTAATATCTGTAGGAGTTTCAGAATCTCTATAAGGAGTAACAGTAGCATGTAACGCTCTGTACTGATCTCCAACTACAGCCTCATTAAGACCATATAACAAATTGTTAAGTGCTTTTTGTCCTAAGAACCTAATTCTTTCGATAGCGTAAATTGTTGGTAACAATTTGTCATCAATGGTTTGAATATTTCCTGATGTATTAATGAACTCTTCGATAGCACGAATTGTGCTGTTAGTTCCACCAGTTTGTAAATCAGAAATTACGCCAAGAATAATATTCTTTAACTCAGTTCGACGTGTAGCAACATCTGTATATTGGAATGCCTGATAATTAATACCATTAAGAGTATAAGTAAACTCTGTGGTGGTTAAACCAGTTGCCTCTTCAGCAAGATAATTTCTGTTGAAGTATAATCTATCAGCAGCAATATTAAAGTCAGCACTTGTAGGAGCAATCGTATCATTAAGATTACCAATTAAAGTATCAATGGTTGTTTGAACATTTGCACATAATCCACCATCTTGTGTAATACCCCAATCACCAACAATAATATTATCAGTGTTGTCATAAGTTAAATTACCATTGATCGCTTGCTTCATGTAGAATCCAATACGCTCATGTGCATAAGCAGACTGCCAAACTTGGAGACGAATATGAATTAGTTCATCATTAGTACCAAGATACTGTCTTGCTACTTGATTAGTAAAGAAGTTACCACCAAGTTCGACATCCTTAACAATCTCATTAAGAATTAACAGAAGGTCAGTCTGACAACGTAATGTTCCATCTCCACTACCATCACCATTTCTAGGCATCTCTGATGCAAGATCAGGATATCTCTGAAGTAAATCAAACGATGCTTTGTCGATAATAGGACCAGTGTTTGCACGAATTAGATTCGCAGCATCTCTATATCTGTATCTTGAATCAACATCAATTTGTTTGGTGTAAACAACATCAGTATTTGCATCATGATAATCTACATTGAATGGAACTTGTAAGAATGCATCAACGGTTGCACCAACAAATTCATACAATGGAGAAACTTTAGTAACACTCGCTAAATGATCAACAGGTGATGCTAAAGCAGCATTAGAAATTGTATCAGTAAGAATATCAATTAAATTACCAACAGTGTTGTATACATCTGCACAATCTGAAATTGTATAATCAAGAACTTTGATTGAATTATTCGTTGAAGAAACAAATGTATGTGTATATTGTTGATTTGCAGGTGAAACACCAACATTAACAGTGAATGTATCTGTATCTGCTGCAATAATAGCAAGAACCGCGTTGTAGGCAGGATCTGGATTACCGTCACCAGCGATAGCACGAGGATATGCAGTTTGACGATCATTACTATCTTGACTGCAAGTAAATGTAAGTGATTCAGTTGCTATTGAAATCCTGTTTGCAGTGGTTAAACCATGACCTGCTGAGGTGATAACCATTTCACCTGTTGCAGCGTTGTAGGTAACTGCAGTAGGAGTTTTAAATGTGTAGGAAGGATTAGAAGAATCTGTGATTGTTGTATCAGTCTTCTGTGTTAATCCATGATCACCTTGAATTGTCCAAAGGGTATTTGTGATGATGTACTGAAGCATATCATCAACTGTTTCATAAACAAATAATGTTTCCTTAACTGCAGGTTCAATGTTTGAAATTTGAACTGGATTTTGAGTTCTATCAACATAGTAGGATGCAGCATCCCAAATATGATTGTTAGACCCATTACGAAGATCTTGAACGATTGCATTTAATGTGTCACGAACATCATCTTCACAGTTAATACCTTCATCAATAATGACTGCATTATCTGCAGCAGAGACAAATGTATGTAAGTAATTACCACCTGTAACAACTGCGTTTGCTGCAGCAGATACAAAAGTATGAGCATATTGATCTGCCTGAGCAGAAACACCAACGTTAATAGTTACAGTTCCAGTTTGCTTAATTAAAGCACCAGCAGTTGCAGAAACGAATGTGTGTGCAGATGTGTCACTAGAAGTTCCAATATCAATAGTAAATGTATCAGCATCAACAACGGTTACTTCAACCCACTCACCTCTGATAGGATCAGTCTGTCTTGGATATGTGTGGTTTGTAGCATTACTATCATAAGCACATGTGAATGTTAATGAATTATCAGCAATTTGAATTCTATTGCCAGTAGATAATCCATGGTTACCACTTGTGTTAACTGTTAAAATACCTGTTGTAGGAGCATACGCTGCACTACTAATATCTTGTGTAGATGTACCA
>CEVG01060472.1_pt1 | contig 11780 bp, 9 predicted proteins | sample 356511 | NCBI WGS metagenome assembly CEVG01 (sample SAMEA2623426, study PRJEB7988) | marine metagenome | biome: marine biome (ENVO:00000447); feature: surface water layer (ENVO:00002042); material: "saline water (ENVO:00002010), including plankton (ENVO:xxxxxxxx)" | depth 5 m | reverse complement strand
CATGTTCTCATCGGGACCGTGTGCCAAGCGCCCCGGCTGGTCCACGTCAGTTTTAGAGCCGGCGATCATTGGACGGTCCCACCGCTCTACCCCAGCCAAAGCGAAGTTGAAACTGTTAATAGACAAAACGTCGTCCGTTCTTAAACTTCCGAGCGATTATAAGATGGGGATAGTGCCAGCCTCAGACACTGGCGCGTTCGAGATGGGTATGTGGTCTCTACTTGGTGCTCGCAGCGTCGATATCCTCGTGTGGGAAAGCTTTAGTAGCGATTGGGCAAATGACATTGTTAACGAGCTACGTCTTCCCGATTGCCGGGTCCTAAAGGCTGACTATGGTTATTTACCAGAACTTAATAAGGTTGATTTTGAGCGAGACGTTGTCTTCGCCTGGAACGGAACAACATCAGGTGCTCGGGTCCCAAACGCAGATTGGATACCGAATGATCGTGAGGGGCTAACCTTATGTGACGCCACCAGTGCTGTCTTCGCTCAAGATATTGCCTGGAAAAAGCTCGATTTCGTTACCTTCTCATGGCAGAAAGTGCTGGGTGGAGAGGCCGGATTTGGCATGGTGATATTAGGTCCAAAGGCCATTGCAAGGTTAGAAAAGTATACACCTGAACGACCCATCCCAAAAATTTTTAGGCTTTCAAAAAATGGGAAGGTTAACGAAAAATTATTTCAAGGCGAGACAATCAACACACCGTCTATGATCTGTGTAGAGGATGCATTAGACGCCGTTAATTGGATTGAGGATATAGGTGGTTTGGATGCCGCCAGGGAAAAGTGTGATGAAAACCTACTAACCCTAACTAAATGGGTTGAAGAGAGCGAATGGGCTGATTTTTTAGTCCAAAACAAAAGAAATAGGTCGAACACCTCAGTTTGCTTAAAAATAATTGATCCATGGTTTTTAGCCCTTCACGATGAGCAGCAGACTAAAATCCCGAAGCTAATAAGCGAACTCCTGGAAATTGAAGGTGTTGCCTTTGATATTAATGGATACAGAGATGCGCCGCCAGGGCTACGTATATGGACAGGCGCGACCGTACAGAATCAAGATATCAATTATTTGTTGCCTTGGTTGGACTGGGCATACAACAACATCAAGTCCGATTTTATCAATTAGCTTAATATTGCTGGTCGTGGAGCACACTAATGCCGAAAGTTTTAGTATCTGACAAATTAAGTGAAGACGTAGTTGCAATATTTAAAAGCCAAGGAATTAGCGTAGACTATAAACCTGGCATGTCGCCCGACGAGTTGGGCCGAGAAATTCACCATTATGATGGTTTGGCAGTCCGCTCTGCGACCAAAATTACTAAAGAGTTAATTTCAGCGGCAAGTAATCTCAAGGTGATAGGTCGAGCAGGTATAGGTGTGGATAACATAGATGTGGACGCTGCAAGCTCCGCAGGTATCGTCGTTATGAATACGCCCTTCGGTAATGCGGTGACAACGGCAGAGCACGCCATTTCTATGATTTGCGCTCTCGCACGTCAGATACCCGAAGCTGATAGGTCAACTCAAGAGGGACTTTGGGAAAAGACACGTTTTGTTGGTACTGAACTAACAGGTAAAACATTAGGAATAATTGGTTGCGGAAACATTGGGTCGATTGTAGCTGATCGAGCCCAAGGTTTGAAAATGAAAGTCGCAGCTTTTGACCCTTATCTTACCGAAGAGCGGGCAGAAAGCATAGGCGTTCGAAAACTTGAGCTTAAGCCGTTATTGGCAGACTCAGATTTCATTTCTCTTCATACACCATTAACGGAACAGACAAAAAATATTATCAATGCGAAAGCGTTGGTTGCGATGAAGAGAGGTGTGCGTATTATAAATTGTGCGCGGGGTGGTCTAATATCTGAGCAGGACCTAAAGGCTGCTCTTGAAGACGGACACGTTGCGGGTGCTGCCTTAGATGTATTCTCCGAAGAACCCGCAACAAATAATATTTTATTTGGTGTCCCAGGGGTTATAGCGACGCCGCATCTCGGTGCTTCGACAATGGAGGCGCAGGAGAAGGTTGCATTACAAATCGCAGAACAAATGTCTGACTTTCTTAACACAGGTTCTGTCAGTAATGCCCTAAATATGCCCGCAGTTTCCGCGGAAGAAGCGCCAATCCTTAAACCATACATAAAGTTAGCAGGGTTACTTGGAAGTTTTGCAGGGCAAGTGGCTGATGATGCCATAGAAAAAGTTGAGATCGAATTCGAGGGATTAGCGACAGAACTCAATCACGCTCCTATCGTTTCTTCAATCTTAGCGGGTATTTTAAAGCACACAATGGACTCTGTTAATCTTGTTAGTGCGCCACTCATAGCCAATAGTCGGGGAATTGATATATCAACCATCGTACACGATAGAGTTTGTGATTATCAGACCTTATTGAGGGTTTCAGTTGGAAGTAAATCACGCACAAGGGTGTTAGCTGGAACTCTTTTTGCTGGAACACAAGCGCGGCTTGTTGATATTCAAGGCATTAAAATTGAGGCGGAATTTGCAAACAATTTGTTGTATGTAAGAAATTATGATAGCCCAGGGTTTATTGGAGCATTAGGTACTTTGTTAGGGAATGAAGGTATAAATATTGCGACTTTTCATCTTGGTCGTCGAGAAACCGGCGGTGAAGCTCTTGCGTTAGTAGAAGTCGAAGGCGATGTTTCTGACGCAGTTTTATCTGATGTTCGTTCTCTGCCGCAGGTCGTTCGCGCAAATTACCTGACCTTCCAATCGGACCAATAATCTAATTCTCACCCTTTTTTAAATAAGAACTAGAGTGGCAATTAGCAGAGTTAGATTACTGCTACTGGTCTAACGGGACATCCTGTTGCGCCCTTCAATTTAACGGGAAGCATTATCAAGCAAAACTCATTAATGCTTCTTTCGGATATCTCCGACAGTGCGAGGTTTTCAATGAGATGTACACCTGCTTCTGCGAGGCAATGTTGATGAACTGGCATCATAACTTCTGGATGATTTGTTCCAGGAAGTACTTCAACAGCCATGTTGTCAGCACCGATTGCCACAACGTCATTTTGTGTTAACCATCTCGCAGCTTGCTCATTTAGACCCGGTTCTCCTGAAATGTATTTTGCATTATCGTGCATAAAATGCTTGCCCCATCCTGTGTTAATGAAGACAACATCACCTTTCTGGGGGGTTATGTTGTGGCCATCATAAGTGCGCTTTAGATCATCAGATGTAATCGGTCGGCCGGCTTCTAAACAATCAGCGCCATCTAATCTTGATAGATCCAAGCACAATCCTCTTGTTATTATTGGAGGTATATTTTCAACTCCTAGTTGAAGTAAGCCCCAATCACCAACACTGTCTTCAATTGTATGACCTCCATATAGGTGCTCGCCAATTGAAAAATGCCCCAGTGAATCAATATGAGTTCCAACATGCGTTGTCATCTCAATTCTCTCAAGATTTGCTCCAACTTTATTTTTGGCGCCCATTTTTTCTCTAATTTTCATACTGTTTTTAGCCGTCGCCGAAGATGAAATTATATAAGGGGTCTGGTTAGGGGGCATAAAGGGGGCGCCCATCTCTATCGTATGACTGAGGTCTATCATTTCACCATATTGAATTTTCCCTAGTGCAGACAATGTCGTTTTTTGATCTAGGAGGTGACCTGCGGCACCTGTCTGGTCACCCTCTCCCCATCGGCTATGATTATGCAGGCAATTTGTCATAGATATAATCCTCAACAGAAGTGGAAATAGTGATTTATAACCTGTTTGTAATTTTAAAACTAAAAAAATAGAAAACTTTCTTGATCTAATACTTCATTCATCTCTATTAAATGTTAAAAGTGTGTTAGCGTAAATCACCTTATGTATAAATTACTGGAGTATTTTCCTTGACGTTTAAGGAAGATAAAGACCCTATCAACAAATCATTGCTTCCAAGTGGTCTTAGGGATCAACTGCCTCCCCACGCTGCCCATGAGGCCGCTATCGTTGAAGGGCTAATAAATACTTGTGAAGTATCAGGCTATGAGAGGGTTAAACCCCCACTCATTGAATATGAGGACACCCTATTTTCAGGCCCCGGTGAAGCTATGGTTCACAGCACTTTTAGGCTTATGGATCCTGTTTCGCAAAAAATGCTTGGTCTTCGATCTGATCTAACAACACAAGTTGCTAGAATTGCTTCTAGTCGATTAGGACATACTTATCACCCTTTGAGATTATGTTACACAGGCGAAGTTTTAAGGGTAATGCCTGACGACCTGAACCCCGAACGGGAATTAGTTCAAGTAGGTGCAGAACTGATTGGTGAAGATAATTCGTTAGCAGATATAGAAGTTATCTACTTAGCATATGATGCGTTGTCTAACGTGGGTGTTAAATCAATAACTTTAGACATTACGACACCCGCGTTGATTCCAAAGCTGGTAGAAGAAATTGGTATAGCAAGGGAAATAGGTCCCAAATTAAGGGCAGCACTTGATAAGAAAGATTCTTCCGCGATACAGGAGCTTGCCGGAAATAACGCTGGTTTGTTTACTGGATTGATTGAGGCAGCCGGTTCCTGGGATAGTAGCGTTAGAAAATTAAAAGCTTTATCCCTTCCTAAGTTAGTCAGCCCGATTCTTGATCGCCTGGAAGAGGTTGCAGCATTTATTTCAAAGGAAGGTGATAATCTCCAGGTCACTATTGATCCAGTGGAAAGCAGAGGCTTTGAATATTATAGTGGACTTGGGTTTAGTTTTTTTTCACAGGGTGTACGGGGGGAACTTGGCCGAGGTGGGCGCTACATTTTGAATGATGGTGACTCTACCGGTTCTTGCGGGTTTACATTATATATGGAGACTGTGCTTCGAGCCCTCCCGGAACCGTTTAGTAGAAACCGCTTATTGGTACCCCTTTCAATAAACAGAGATGTCTTGAAATCACTTAGGCGGGATGGGTGGATAACAGTGAGCCTATTGCAGCAGGTAGATAGTCTTGAAAAAGAGGCAAAACGCTTGAATTGCTCTCATATTTTTTCAAATAACAGGCCAAAGAAACTCGTTTAACTTAATTTAGCTCAAGAGTCAGGAATAATTTCAAATGGGAAATGTCGCAGTTATAGGAGCCCAATGGGGTGATGAAGGAAAGGGAAAAATAGTAGATTGGTTGTCGGAGAGAGCTGATGCGGTAGTCCGTTTTCAGGGTGGTCATAATGCCGGTCATACGCTAGTTGTGGACGGTAAAACCTACAAGCTCAGCTTACTTCCGTCAGGAATAGTTAGAGAAAAATTATCTGTTATTGGTTCGGGTGTTGTTGTTGACCCATGGGCATTACTAAATGAAATTGAAAAAATTTCAGAACAAGGAATAAGTATTTCTCCTAACAAACTAGTCTTGGCGGATAACGCTTCTCTCATTTTAGATATTCACCAAAAAATAGATTTGGCTCGAGAAAAAAAACGAGGGAAAAACAAAATAGGGACTACGGGGAGGGGTATAGGTCCTGCGTACGAAGATAAAGTGGCAAGGCGTGGTATTCGAGTTGCAGACTTAGACAGTCCCGATCAAGTGTTATCGAAGTTAGAAGACCAATTCGCATACCACAATATTTTTCTTAAGGATGCGGACGAAGAAATAGCCTCCGCAGAAAAAACTTTTAAAGATCTAATGGCAATTAGTGATGATATACGGCAGTTTGCGCAACCAGTATGGAAAAAGATGGATGAACTTCGAGCGCAAGGTTCCAGGATCTTGTTTGAAGGTGCGCAGGGTGTAATGTTAGATGTTGACCATGGAACCTACCCCTTCGTTACTTCTTCAAACACAGTTGCAGGACAAGCTGCTGCTGGAGCGGGCACGGGACCAACTTCTATCAATTATGTTTTGGGAATTACCAAAGCCTACACCACCAGAGTTGGCAGTGGTCCGTTTCCTACCGAATTACTGGACGAGATTGGCCAAACTCTTGGAGAGAGAGGCCATGAATTTGGGGTGGTAACAGGTCGGAAACGCCGCTGCGGTTGGTTTGATGCCGTAATGGTCAAGCAGGCTATCAAGACTTCAGGGATAACTGGGATTGCACTTACAAAAATGGATGTACTAGACGGTTTCGAAACACTGAAAGTTTGTGATGGATATGAACTTGAGGGCAGTAAAATCGACTATTTTCCCAGTTCTTCTAAGCACCAGGCGGCTGTAAAGCCTTTATACAGAGAGATAGAGGGATGGTCAGAAAGTACACATGGGGCCAGGTCTTGGGCAGAACTTCCCAGTAATGCTGTAAAGTATATTAGGCAAATCGAAGAGCTCATTGAGGCGCCGGTGGCTTTAGTTTCTACAAGTCCTGAGCGCGAAGATACAATTCTAGTAAAAGATCCATTTAAGGATTAAATCAAATACTTTATAAATAGAAAGAAAAAAATTATAACCTATTGATTGATTTAGGTTCCACCTCGCTTAGATCATAGAGGGTGTCGGAAATGGGAACAGTAGTCCTAAAAGATCAATTTGAGATAGATGACTCGCTTCATCTACCTGGGTACGACTCGCCTACAGCGAAAGCTCATGCTTGTAAAAGCCTCACGGATGGGCAATCCAGTTTAGTTGCTTTGATTTGTGATGCAGATGTACCAATGCGAACAGAATTATTAGAAGGGTTAAAAAACTTTCCTGGTCCAGGTTTGGTAAAGCCGGTTGACAGCGGTGTTGTAAATTGGCTTCCCACAGGCCGAAGGCAACCTGTTTTGATCTGTGAAAAACCACTGGGCAGTAGAGTTTTTGAAACACTAGATACAGTCATTCAGCCACTCAGTGATAATCAAATTATAGGTGGTTTTTTAACACCCGCCATAGCTACGCTTAGAGAGCTGGCTTCACGCGGTTTAACTCACAGAAATATAAGACCATCCAACATATTTTATGCGGATGACTCGGCGCGCCTTATAATGCTCGGTGAATGCATATCTGCGCCCCCCGGATATAACCAACCCCTGAGTTTCGAGACGCTTGAGACAGGTATGGCCAATGATGCTGGTAGGGGAATGGGTACGCCTTCTGATGACCTGTTTTCTCTAGGAGTCACTCTTTTAAGTCTGTTAATCGGGAAGCTACCAGTAAGTAAAATTGAGAATCCATATCAGTTTATGCTAGATAGAATCAATACTGGCTCATATGCAAGTATTGTTGGTGGCCATCGAATTCAGCAAAACATGATAGAAATTTTAAGGGGTTTGTTGGCAGATGACTTGGCCGAGCGGTGGCCGCTATCTGATGTAGAGCTCTGGGCTAATGGTAGGCGCATGACGCCTAAACAAGCAAAGCTCCCAACTAAAGCAGCTAGACCACTACCCATTGCTGGGTTTGATCACGAAAATACGAGATCTGCAGCGCACGGGCTAAGTCAAAATTGGCACTTATCGGGTGATATAATTCGTGGTCAGGATTTTGATACTTGGATACAGAGAAGTTTAAACGACGAGCAGTTGGTCAACAATTTAAATAAAGCAATAGGGAGCATCCAAGCTATACAGTCAGCTCCCAGAGCGGAAGACCCAAGACTGATAGCCAAAGTGATTTTGGCTCTCGATCCTTCGGGCCCAATAAGATTAGGTGGTTTTGCAACTCATGTGGATGGCATAGGCACTACTCTGTCTGTTGGTTTTGAAAATGAGGTCACTAGAAACCAGATAACGGAATTGCTAGTTTCCGGTGTTCTTAAGACATGGTTGGGTCTTCAAGGCCGCGTGAAAAGTGAGATCATGAACTTTTACGGAATATTAGAGAAAGTTGAAGGGTTTATAAATCTGCCGGGAGCGGGTTTTGGTATTGAAAGAGTTTTATATGAACTTAACCCGTATCAGCATTGCATAAGTCCAATGATAGAGCATCTTTATATTACGAAAACATCAGAGTTGATACCTGCTCTGGAGGCTGTAGCTCAAGGCGATAACTTACCGCCCATACCAATGGATAGACATATTGCAGCCTTTCTATCTGCTCACTCTGAGCATATAGATGAGAGAATCATGCGACCTCTAACTCATAAAGACAATCGCCCCGCTGATGAAGCCTTGAAGGTGATGAGAATACTTGCGCGCGTTCAATCTGTGTATAGTAATGGTTCAGCACCAGCACTTTGCCAATGGCTTAAAGATCTTACTAGTCCAGCTGTTCAGGCATTCAATAATAATAAATTGCGGAATCAAGTAGAGCGTCAAGTTGTTCAAGCTGCGGAGACGGGCTTTGTAGTAGCTTTAATGCGCATTCTAGATGATGCTAAGGTTATGGAACTTGATAAAGAGAATTACAGAAAAGCTCAAAAAGAATATGAAGAGTGTTCTGCTCAAATTCATCGCATGGACGCCGGACTTGAGCAGAAAGAAAATTTAGCTGGCGAGTTGGGAGAACAAGTAGCTGCCGTCATAGCCGGTGTTATAGCTAGTATTGGAACGACGGCAATAGTAATGATTTATTTGACCTAGTGGATCAGGGGGTATGGAAAATTAATGGTTTATAAAGGGGTGGATATTTTTCAATATGGCTAATAGGTCTGCGAGTGCTTCGGCGACTAAAGCCGTTTTGATAATGGTTGTAGCTGGAACTATGATTTTTACCCTGCCAACCGTTATGGTTCTGACTGTTGGTATGATACCGACGTTTATTGCTTACGCAACTGATCGCAGAAAAGAAAAATATAAAACTGTTAGTGTAGGAAGTTTAAATTTTGTTGGGGTTTTGCCTCTGCTTGTCACTCTTTGGACAAAAGACCACTCTTTCGATATGGGGTTTTCAGTTCTCACAGATCCTTTCAATTGGCTGATGGTTTTAGGGTCGTCATCAGCCGGTTGGACTATATACTTGGTTGCGCCGTCGATTGTTTCGATATTTCTCCAAGCTCGTATAGAGCTCTCTGTTGAACGACTAAAAAAGCGTCAAGTTAGGCTTATTGAAGAGTGGGGTGACGGCGTTTCTGGTGATCGAAAATCAAACCAGAAGGATGATGGCTCCGTCAATAGTGAGCAGCAAGATGCTATGGGTGCTGGGAAGGTTCAATGAGCTCGGTGGTTTCTACAAGAACCTGTTTATTCGTTTGATTCCAAGAGCTGGGTTTTGATGTTTTTTTGCAACTTCTCGAAAGCTTTTACCTCAACTTGCCGAACTCGCTCTCGGCTAATGCCAAACTCAGAACCAAGTTCCTCTAGTGTCGCAGCGTTCTCTGATAAACGTCGTTTCTGGATGATATATTGTTCTCTTGGATTTAATGTTTTCATTGCCGAAAAAAGAAGCTTGCTTCTTTTATTTAATTCTTCTCTATCTGCGTAAACCTGTTCTTGGTCCTGCGACTCGTCAACCAACCAGTCTTGCCACTCTCCATCCGATTCCGCCGATCGCGGCGAGTTAAGGGAGTGGTCTGGCCCTGAGAGCCTTGCGTTCATGCTTACAACTTCATGTTCAGGAACATCTAAACGGGATGCTATTTCTCTAACATTCTCAGGTGAAAGATCCCCTTCATCTATAGCCTTCATTTGGCCTTTTAGCTTGCGTAAATTGAAAAACAGCTTTTTTTGAGCCGCTGTTGTTCCCATCTTAACTAGTGACCAAGAATGCAGGATGTATTCTTGTATTGATGCTCGTATCCACCACAACGCATAAGTTGCTAGCCTAAATCCACGTTCCGGGTCAAAGCGTTTAACTGCCTGCATCATGCCGACATTTCCTTCGGAAATCAATTCAGCGACAGGAAGCCCGTAGCCACGATACCCCATAGCGATTTTGGCTACTAGTCGTAAGTGGCTTGTTACGAGCTGATGAGCAGCCTCGGTATCTTCATGCTCCACCCATCTTCTCGCTAACATATATTCTTCGTTAGCTTGCAGCATTGGGAACTTCTGAATCTCATTCAGATACCTAGCAAGATTTCCTTCAGCTGTTAAATTTGGCAAGAGGGCGATGTTAGACGCCATTTCGAGACTCCGAGGTTGCTATTAGATTACTAACATGGGGATCAATACTTACATTTTAAAGATATAAATTCAATTTTTTTGCAAAAAAATTGAAAAAATTAAACAAAATTGCCTTTGAAGAGTTCTGTTAATGATCGCATATCGTCCGGTAATTGACTAGTAAAACAGCAAACTTCTTTGGTTTTTGGATGTTTGAAGGACAATTTCCCGGCATGTAATGCCTGACGTCGCATTGACTTGATTTTAGTTCTAAGCTCGTCATTTACCCCGTCTCGCATTTTTCCGCTTCCGTACACAGGATCGCCGATAATAGGGAAGCCAATATGGCACGTATGAACTCGGATCTGATGAGTCCGGCCAGTTTCCAATCTACAGCTTACTAGTGTTGCAGTAGTTCCAAATCGTTCAAGCACCTCAAAATTTGTTATGGCCGCTTTTCCACCGGTATTAACCACAGCCATTTTTTTTCTATTTCTTCTACTTCTACCAATCGGAGCGTCAATTTGAAATGCATTTTTTGTCGGGCTTCCCCAAAGTAGCGCTGTGTAAGTCCGTCGAATAAGTCGGCTAGCGAATTGATGGACTAAACTCTGATGGGCTTCATCGGTTTTAGCAACCACAATTAAACCTGTAGTATCCTTATCCAAACGATGTACAATTCCTGGTCGCTTTACGCCACCTATACCCGAGAGGCTATTTCCACAGTGTGCTAACAAGGCATTAACCAATGTACCTCTCAAAGCGCCTGGTGCTGGATGAACAACCATATCAGCAGGCTTATCAATGACCAATAAGTTATTGTCTTCATAGACGATTGTTAGATCTATCTTTTCTGGGATTGGAGCTGGTTGCACTGCCTCTGGAATAACAACACTATATTTTTGAAGATGTTTGACGATTGCTGAAGGGTCTCGTATTGTTTGACCATTTTGCATGACGAAACCGTCTAGTATGAGTTGTTTTAGCCTTGTTCTCGATAAAGTAGGAAGTTCATTATTAGAGTCTATCTTTTTTGCAAGCCAACGATCAAGTCTAGGTGGTGTAATTTTTAATAAATCTTCTTCTACAATAAGTTCTAATTTTTCGCTGTTGGTAGTATCCATGGATGATAAAATAAACCAAAATCACGAAGAGCTAAATAGGGATGGCTCCAAATCACTTCAATTTCTAAAAATACTCGTTGTGGTAATGGGCGTAATGATTATTGCTGGGTTAATTATTGTCATAGTCACCATATTCCAACGGATAACCTCAAAAACAAATTTTTCTTCTGAGGTGCCATATTCTCTGACGGAAGAGGTTCCAGAAAGTTTTAAGTTAAAAGATGTTGTAATGGGAGGTGGTAAAATAGGGGTGCAGTTTCAGGATGGTAAGGGTGAAAACTTCATAATTCTTTATAATGTAGATGACGGTAAACAAATTGGACGTCTCACATTTAGTTTTTCTAAATGATTGGTCAGTTTTGTTTGGACAAAGATATAATAAACTTTGCTAGCGACAACACATCTGGGGTGGATTTGGAAATCTTTTCAGTTGTAGAACAGGCTGCCAAGTCGTCGGCCATGCCGTATGGAGATGATGTTTTTACATCGAAATTACAAATCATAGCGAATGAAATTTTTGAAAAACCAGTTTCCATATTTCCAGTTGCAACGGGATCTGCTGCGAACGCCCTGGCACTTTCAGTAATCTGTCCTCCATATGGGTCAGTATACTGTCATAGAGAATCTCATTTAGAGGAGGATGAGTGTGCTGCACCCGAGTTCTATATAGGCGGCGGCAAATTATCTCTATTATCCGGAAAAAAGGCAAAATTTTCGGCGGAAAATTTAAAAGCGAAGTTGGAAGTTAA
>CEVG01135963.1_pt1 | contig 11837 bp, 11 predicted proteins | sample 356511 | NCBI WGS metagenome assembly CEVG01 (sample SAMEA2623426, study PRJEB7988) | marine metagenome | biome: marine biome (ENVO:00000447); feature: surface water layer (ENVO:00002042); material: "saline water (ENVO:00002010), including plankton (ENVO:xxxxxxxx)" | depth 5 m | reverse complement strand
TTAAAATTTCTATTATTGGTACTTCGTTAATCATTGACATTACTTTTCCGGGAAGCCTTGATGACCCCATTCTTGCTTGGACAATAGCAATAATTTTCATAAATTTGGCCACTTCCCGGGATTAATAAGATTTTCATCCTCACTTGAGATGTCTGGAAATTCTGAAATATTATTAATATTTAAATCATTAATAATTTGTCTCAGCTGATTTGTGTTTTCTGCACCAACAACTATCTTGTTAATCCCATCAATTGAGTTTACAAAAGCAAGACACCCTTGAAGAGGTGTTAATGAATTATTTTGTAACCATTTATGCCAGCATGCAATTAAATTATTCCATGGCATGAATTTTTCAGGTATATCATCATATGGCATCAATAATAGGCCCTGAAGAAAAACAGACCTAACATGCACCTCTATGCCTCTATTATACAGCTCCCTGATAACTCCTTGTGAACTAAATCTTTGATCAAAAACGTTACATGGCAATTGTACAATATCAATATCATAATTTTGTATTGCGCTTTTAGCCTGATTAGGTTGATAAACTGAAATGCCAATTTTTTTTACAAAATTTTGTTTTTTTAATTTCTCTAATGAATTATAAAGAATTTTACCTTTAGGTAAGAGCAACTGATTTGGATCGTGGAGCAATAAACCATGCAAATAATTAATATTTAATCTTTTTATTGAATTTTCTACACTTTTAAAGACCCAATTTTCAATATTTTCTTCTTTCTCGGGTATTTTTGGAAGTTTAGTAATAATATTTTTATCTGAAACACCAATTAATCCCAAACATCTTTCACTATCCCCATAATTAATTGCAGTATCAATTGTGTCAATTTTATAATCAGAAATTAATTCCATCATTAACTTGGCTTCATTAAATGGAACTTTACCAGATACGTTAGATATTCCATACTCTTGTCCAAATTGAACTGTCCCAAGAGCTAGTTTCAAATTTTACCTACCTCTGAAATTAAAATATCTACTATTAGTTGTTGTTCTTCTTTTTTTAGATCAGGGTAAATTGGGATACTTATGGCTTCTGAATAATATTGCTCTGCTTCGGGACAATATCCATTTTTAAATCCTAATTTCTGATAATAAGGGTGATGATATACCGGAATATAATGAAGATTTACAAGTATATTTTTTTTCCTAAAATTTTCAAAAATACTTCTATGACATGAACTGTTCACTCTAATTACATACAGATGATATGAGGAATAATTATAGGAACACTGAATCGGTGTTTTGACATTTACATCTTTAAGAAGAGAATCATATCGAGAGGCTAGCTCATGTCTTTTGGTAACAAAACTTTCTAATTGATTCATTTGACTTGATCCAAGTGCAGCCTGAAGATCAGTCATTCTATAGTTATATCCTAATTCTAATTGCTCATAATACCAAGGACCTTCATTTTTACTTAAAAGAAAATTTTTATCTCTTGTAATTCCATGACTTCTGAACAAATTTAATTTATTAAATAAATTTTTATCATTAGTAGTTGCTATACCGCCTTCAGCTGTGGTGATAATTTTTACAGGATGGAAGCTAAAAATAGTAACATCACTATATTTACAGCTACCAATAGAATCTCCAAGATATTTACCACCTATGGCATGAGAAGCATCTTCTATGATTGAGAATCCGTATTTATCACTTAATTCCTTTATTTTTTTCATATCGCATGATTGTCCAGTCAAGTGAACAGGTATAATTGCTTTGGGTAGAGTATTTTCTTGTTGAGATTTTTTCAGTTTCTCTTCTAACTTATCAATACATATATTACTTGAATTACTATCAATATCTATAAAGTCAATGTTAGCTCCACAGTACAATGCGCAATTTGAAGATGCTACAAATGTTATAGCTGATGTCCAGACGTAATCTCCTTTACCAACTCCAATAGCCATACAAGCCGCATGAAGTGCACTTGTTGCTGAATTAAAAGATGATGCGTATCTAGATTTACAATAGTCTTTTACCTTATCTTCAAATATTTCTATGGCAGGACCTTGTGTTAAAAAATCAGACTTTAAGACATCAATAACAGCATCAACATCATCTTTAGAAATTGATTGTTTTCCATATGGAATCATCTATATTTTACCTAACTTATGTGAATTGGCGTTCATCCAATCTAAAAGCTCACCTGGTTCCATCCATTCGTCATTTGTTCCACTATTGTATTCAAAATTATCTGGAACCTTTACTCCATCCTTTACTCTTTCTGGATCTGAACCCCATTCATTAATTGCAGGGAGAATCTTGAAGTGATCTTTATATTCATATGTAAATGGTGCATCTTCAATACCAATCATTTGTTCATGTAACTTTTCTCCAGGTCTAATTCCAACAATTTTTTGTTTAGCATTTGGTGCAACAGTTTTTGCTAGTTCAGTTACCTTCATTGATGGAATTTTTTTGACGTATATTTCTCCACCTTTCATGTCATTAAAGGCATGCCAAACTAAATCCACTCCCTGTTCCAAGGAAATCATAAATCTTGTCATCTTTTGATCTGTGATTGGAACACTTCCAGAGTCTTTAATTTGATTAAAGAAAGGTATAACGGAACCCCTCGATCCCATAACATTTCCATATCTAACAACAGAAAATTTAGAGGGGTGCTCTCCAGCATAAGCATTTCCGGCTACAAATAATTTATCTGAAGCAAGTTTTGTAGCTCCATATAAATTAATTGGGCTACTTGCTTTATCTGTTGATAGAGCTACAACACCTTTCACTTTCTTATCTATAGCTGCATCAATAACATTCATAGCCCCATTAACGTTAGTTTTTATGCATTCAAATGGATTATATTCAGCCGTTGGCACTATTTTTGTTGCAGCAGCATGAACAACAAAATCAACCCCGTCAAATGCTCGCATTAGTCTATTTTTATCTCTAACATCTCCGATGAAAAATCTAACTCTTGAATCACCCTCAAATAATTTTGCCATTTCCCATTGCTTCATTTCGTCTCTTGAAAAGATTATTATTTTCTTTGGATTATATTTTTCTAAAGTCATTGGAACAAAAGTATTTCCAAAAGAACCGGTTCCGCCTGTTATTAATATAGTAGATTTTTCTAGCATATTTTCTCCTTAAATTTGCTTACAATTTTTTATTACTAATTCATTTAGAGCTAATTGATTGTCCTCTTTGACCATTTCAGAAATTAGTTGAGATATCGAATATTTTGGTTGCCAGTTTAATTCTTGTTTTGCTTTAGTGATATCGCCTAAAAGAGTCTCAACCTCAGTTGGTCTAAAATATTCCTTGTCAACCTTTACAATAATTTTATCGTCACCTTTTCCATTATAATTCTTCCAGGTAACAGTCTCATCAAGACCAGCACCACTCCATTCAACCGACATATCTAACTCTTTACAAACATTTTTTATAAAATCTCTAACACTTATTTGCTGTCCAGTAGCAATTACAAAATCATTTGGTTTTTTTTGTTGTAACATTAGCCATTGCATTTCTACATAATCTCTAGCATGGCCCCAGTCTCTTTTTGCATCCATGTTACCCATATATAAACAGTCTTGCAGACCATTCTTTATTCTTGATAAACCTAATGTAATCTTTCTGGTAACAAAGGTTTCACCTCTTCTTGGTGATTCATGATTAAAGAGAATGCCATTACATGCATACATTCCATATGCTTCTCTGTAGTTTATGGTGATCCAATATGCATACATCTTTGCAACCGCATATGGGCTTCTAGGATAAAATGGTGTTTTTTCAGATTGAGGTATCTCTTGAACGAGACCATATAGTTCAGATGTGCTAGCTTGATAAATTTTTGTTTTATTAATTAAGTCCAAAGCTCTTACAGCCTCTAAGATCCTTAATGTTCCCAAGCCATCTACATTTGCAGTATATTCTGGCATCTCAAAACTTACAGCAACATGTGACTGAGCTGCTAAATTATAAATTTCATCTGGTTTAATCTTACCAATTAAGTTTGTAAGACTTAATGAATCAGTAAGGTCTCCGTAATGAAGAAAAAAATTTGCATTTTTTTCATGGGGGTCTTGATATAAATGATCAACTCTTTGTGTGTTGAAAATCGAAATCCTCCTACGTAGACCATGTACCTCATAACCTTTTTCTATAAGCAATTCAGCTAAATATGAGCCATCTTGACCTGTAATTCCAGTAATCAAAGCAACTTTCTTCATTTGTTTCTCCTAAGTTCTGTCATATATGTCATCAAATCTTACAATATCATCTTCTCCCAAATAATCGCCAACTTGAACTTCAATTAATTCTAAAGGTTCATTACCAATATTTTCTAAAGCATGCATAACTTCTTTGTCATGATATGTAGATTGATTAACTTCAAGATCAATATATTCATTACCATAATGAACCCTTGCTTTGCCTGAAACTATCACCCAATGTTCCGAACGATGATGATGCATTTGAACACTTAGCTTGGCTCCAGGGTTAACAGTCAACCTTTTAACTTGATAATTAGGACCATTATCTACTGAGTCATATTTACCCCAAGGCCTATGAACCTCTCTATGAAATTCCCACTCAGTTCTTTTATTTTTTTTCAACTTATCAACTAATAATTTTATTCCGTTATTATCATTTTTGTTAGCTACCAAAATAGCGTCTTTTGTTGAGATAATAGATAAATTATCTACCCCTATAACTGATACATATTGTGATTCTGAAAAAATTATAGAATCTGTGGTGTCCTGTAAATGAATATCTCCATGAATAAAATTTCCATCGCCATCCTTTTCTTTAGACCGCCATAGAGAGTTCCATGTACCTATGTCACTCCAACCACAATCAATAGGGAAAACGTTGATATCATTGGATTTTTCAAGAATAGCATAATCTATTGAGTCACTTGGACAATCCATAAAAGACTTATCATCAATTCTGATAAAATTAAAATCCTTGTCTTTTTTAGAATTTTGAAGGGATTTAAAACAGGATTCATAAATATCTCTTCTATGTTTTTTTAGTTCATCTAGATATGTCTCAGCTTTAATCAAAAACATACCGCTATTCCATAAATAATTCTTAGATCTAAGATATTTTTCAGCATTTTCTTTACTTGGCTTCTCAATAAATTTTTCAACCTTAAATGCATTAATATTTTTTATGCTGTCGCCTTTTTTTATATATCCATAACCAGTATTTGAATTATCAGGTACTATTCCGAATGTTACTATTTTATTTTCTTTTGCAATTGATATCGCGTTATTAACTGCATCTATGAAAACTTCTTCCTTATGCATGATGTGATCAGAAGATAAAACTAATAAGAGATCTTCTTTTTTTGCACAAATTGCTGCCAAAGCAATTGCTGGTGCTGAGTTTCTTCCTTCTGGTTCCAATATGATAGAACTTTTGTTATTTATTTCTTTTAATTGGCTTGCTGCAAAAAATCTATGCTCTTCATTACAAATAACATATGAAGTTTCATATTCCAATTTTGAAAGTCTTTTAAATGTCTCTTGTAATAATGTATCTTTTCCATTTAATTTATGGAATTGTTTTGGAAAGGCGCTTCTAGATATTGGCCATAGTCTAGAGCCAACACCTCCTGCAATTATTACTGGACAAATCTTCATTATGCCTCTAATGATATCGATTTTTATTAAACATATATTGTCTTACAAGGACAATAAATAAGGACAAAATTCCACCTATAAAAGTTATTGATATGCATATAATCCCCCTGCTAGGAGAAGATTTGAATTCTGGTATAAAGGGTTGCTCAATCTCATTGACCAAATACTCTTCTCTTACAGTTGCTAACATTTGAACATTAAGCTGAGTTTCGATCAGCTTGCTTATAGAATTTTTGATATCTTTTTCTTGAGTTTTATTGAGCTGCTCTCTAAGAAAAATAAGTGAATTTGTAGATTCATTTATATCCTTAGCTCTTACAACTTTATTTAATTCAAGAATAACTATATCTAAAAATTGCTTTGCAAAAACTGGGGATAGGTGTTCGAAGCTAATCGAAATAAAGCCTGAATTTTTATCTTTTGATACATTAAATGCTTTATATGCAACCTCATAGACCTCCAGATGAGTAGGCTTTTTTTCACCATATTTTGGTTTTTCTCTTATCCATTCATTAGTCTTATGATTGTATATTTCTGAGTCATAAATAAGTTCATTAGAGTTTATATTAAAATATTTAGGCGCCATTAATGCAGGCAATAAATCATGTGAATCAAGTAAGTGTTTTAAAAAAGATCTAGACTGCATTATTTTAATTGCATATTCAGCTTGATTACTACCTTCGGTAGGTAATGAAATCCCAGCCATTGATGCAAGGTCACCATAGGAAGATGCTAATGTTGAAGCGCTACCATTTTTAGCATCTGATAACTTTAGCAAAGCTTCTGATTTATAATAATTTGGAAGACTTAATGCGTAATAAACAGATGATATTGCGAAAAGAGAAGTTACTAAAATTATAATAATTTTTGATTTCCAAAAAATACTAAATATTTCTTTTATATCTATCTCATCATTTGGAATGTTCTCCATATTGGGAGATCCTAAATTATTGTTATAAGTTTTCATTAATAATTATATGTATTTAATTAACCGTTATTATGAACTAAAACTTATAAAAAATATAATTATCATAGAATGATTTGGTACCCGGAGCCGGACTTGAACCGGCACGCTATTTCTAGCGAGGGATTTTAAGTCCCTTGTGTCTACCAATTCCACCACCCGGGCTATTGAAAAACTATAATATTATAATACATGTGAACAAATAAATATTCTTTATATGATGAGTTTATGCTATAGATTAATATATTCAGATTTTAGAGGCGTGCCTTTATAAAGCTTTTTTTTAACTTTCTTTCCCAGTATATTTTTTAAGTTTTTTGGATGCATGCCATGCCACGGTCTAATTGATTTTACATTTTCATTTGTGATTTTTTCACCTACTTCGATATCTTCTACGACAAATAAAGATCTTGAATGCTCTCTGCTGTTTTTTTGTTTTGATGTCAGGTCATAGTTTACCGTCCCAATAGCACTCTCAGCTGCACGAACTGAACTTACCATATCTTTAAATTCATTTTGATCCATGGAAAACTTAGAGTCTGGACCACCAATGGATTTATCAAGTATAAAATGTTTTTCAATTATTTTTGCACCAAATGCAACCGCAGTTATTGGAGCAATTGACCCCATTGTATGATCTGAAAGACCACTTATAGTTCCGAACCTATCTGAAAGATCTTTTATAGTTGACAGGTTAGCTTCATCTAATGGCGCGGGGTAACTTGATGTGCATTTTAATAATGCAATGTCATTATTTCCAACAGACCTACATGCATCTAAAGCTAATTTAATATCATCAACTTCTGCAATACCTGTTGATATTATTATTGGTTTATTTTTAGACGCTACATACTCGATTAATGGGATATCAGTAATTTCAAAAGAAGCAATCTTGTATGCAGGGACATTTAATTCTTCAAGAAAATCAACCGCAGTAGGATCAAACGGTGATGAAAAAGAAATAAGTCCTTCTTCAGAGCATACATCAAATAACTCTGCATGCCACTCCCATGGTGTATATGCAGTCTTGTATAAATCATGTAAATATTGACCGTCCCATATTGTTCCTTGCGTTAATTTGAAGAGATCGCTTTTATGATTTAATGTAATTGTATCAGGTGTATAGGTTTGAAATTTTACACAATCTGCACCTGCTTTTTTTGCCGCCTTGATTGATTCAATTGCCGTTTCTATCGACCCATTATGATTTGCTGATAGTTCAGCTATTATAAATGCTGGTGAATCATTATTAATTTCATAATTACCTATTTTCATTTAATTTCCTTATCATTTTTTTTGTTACACAATCTAAATTTTTAAATGTATATTCAGCCTCATGATTACTATCTAAAACCGTATCTTTAAAACAACCTCTTTGAATACGAATAGTATGTATACCAATCTTTTTAAGATTTATAAAGTCCTTATGAGGATTATCGCCAACATAAACCATATCCCATGGATTAATTTTTTCTTTTTTTAAAATCATTTTGAAACACTTAGTTGAAGGTTTACTATATGAAATACCATATTGATATGTTGTAAAAATTTTCTCAAAATTTTTTGTTAAATCTAGTGCGGATATTTTTTTTCTTTGAACTAATATATTACCATCGGTGACTATATATTTTTTATATTCTTTAAACCTGCTTATACACCTTTCAGCGTCTTTATGTAAATTTATATGAGGTACATGACTTCTATATGTTGAAATACATTTTTTTAAATTTTTAACTGTGTATATAGAGTAAGTTCTAAGGACCTCATCAAATATATTGCCTCTTCCATCTTTTTTGAGAAGATCTAACATCTTTGAATATACTAAATCTTGGTTCAATTTAAAATTTTTCTTCAAGAATATACTTACAGCCATAAAACCTGACTTAACATAAGTAATTTCTGGATACAGTGTATCGTCTAAATCAAATACTAAAATCATAAATATATATCTTTATGAAATCTTATTTGCTTCATATCTTTTTTTGGCCTTAAGAATACACATTCTTCAATATTGTTATTTTGTGATTCAAGATATGTCCAATAAAAACTATCTAGTCCAGATTTAACTGAAATTGATGAGGCGCCTCCAAATCTTGGATTGCACTCTATAACATTAATATTTGAGTCGTCTTCAATTATGGCTTGGAGAATTATATGCCCATATAAATTTAAAGAGTAAATGATATTTTTAAAAGCATTTTCAAGCTCTTCATTCAGAATTATTTGTGTGATTTGAGATTCTCCATTAACTACAAGAACTCTTTCACGCATTATGATGCCTTTTATATTTCCATTTAGGTCAATATATGCATCTACGCTTAGTTCTTTTCCTTTAATATATGGTTGAAAAATAGGATTTGTTAAAGATTTTCCATGAATTACAGCGTCATCTTTACTTAAATTAATGCCTATTGATTTTGAACCAGCTCCATATCTTTCTTTTACAACATATGAACTAGCATCAATATTTTCAATTGAATTTGAGGAAGGAATAATAGATAAATGTTTATGTTTTGAAAACTCTAGCTTATCAATACATGCAGTAATTGAGGGTAACGCCGATACCATTGTAAAAATACCATGCTGCATAAGCCTATCTTTATAATGAGCAAAAAATTCAAGCTCCCCATCCCTTGATGGAATAATTAAACTAATATTCTTTGAATTACATTCAGCAATAAACTCATCTATTTTAATATCTTCTAGTTTTGGCATTTTCCACAATTCATCTAAAAAATATGAACTTACAACATTAGACTCAATATCGCCTCCTATAATCTTTATTTTATTGCTTATCTTATTCACACCACTTTTTATAGATTGAATAAGACTCACTTTTGCTGCAATACTTGTTACTAAAATATTTCCATATGAAGATGGGGTTTGAATTTTTCTAGATTTTTCAAAATCAATTATCAAAGGAATTGTATCCTCTAATTTTGATGAAGGTGTCCAATTTAATGTCTTTTTAAGTAATGTTGTATCTGCTTCAGATGCTTCAATTAGCTCATCATTTTTTCTTATTTTTTTTATTCTCATATCTGGAAAATGTTCTGATAAGATATTTATAACATCTTTAACTTGTCTTGCATGCCCCGAACCAAGATTTATAATTCCTGTGATATTTGATTGAGCAAGTTTTATTAAGCCCAAGGCTGTATCTTCAGCAAACATATAATCAAAGAATCCTTCATCGTTATATACTGTTATTTCCTCATCATTTAGTAATGCTCTTATCCACCTTGAAATAATATCTCTTGAGTTAGTTCCATAGCCTCTATAAATTCTTGCAGAAATTGAAGAAAATTGATCTGATTTATATTTTGATAAGAAATCTAACTCTATTTCATGTCCTAATTTTGATAAGCCTGTAAGATTTCTTGGATTAATTGGGTCTGTTTCTTTAAGTTTATATGGTCTATTTTTTGGACTGTTAAACTGATACAAGCCTTTGTCATATATTAAATAACTAGAAGCATTTACTACTCTTTTGATATTAGGGCAGTTTCTTATTAAAGATAATAAGTGGTGGCTTAATTTAATGTTGTGCTGAAAGTTTTCTTCCCAATGACCATATGTTTCTTCTGATCGTTCAAAGCTAGCAGCAAGATGTATAAATATTTCAGGATCAAATAATTTAATTTCATCTTGTGAAAGGTTATTTAAATCGCCTTGTCGATATATTAAATTCTTTGGGTAATCAGAAGGTATTTCTTCTAGGTCTCCAACAAATACTTCAGCACCCATGTCAATTAACATTGGAACAAGAGATCTACCTATTACTCCAGCACCACCGCTAACAAATATTCTTTTATTTTTCATAATTTTTTTTAAGACTCCCATGAATTAAAGAATCATAATAATTTTTTTCTTTGTGCATAAATATGTGTTCTTTCATTACTCCTTCTAATTTAAAGCCATTCTTTTCAAGAATACTTATATGCTTTTTTCTGAATGAGTATGTTTCTGTAAAAATTCTATTAAAACCAATCTCATTAAATGCTACTTTCTTCAATAGGTATATAAAATTTGTAAAATAATAACTGTATGTATCGAATTCTCCCTTCAGCGATGTATCAAGCAAAAAAGACATCTCAGCTCTTTTATCTACCCAATTAATATTTACAAATCCCCCATAGCCAATACATTTCGTTTTTTCCATAAATGAAAAAAGAATTTGTTTAGGCTCAATTTCATCAAAGTTCTTTTCAAGAGTATTTTCAAAATAATTATTTTGATCCAGCTCTGTCAATTTCTTGCTTTGCCTAAGGTGATATATTTGTTCATTTCTCCATTGCATGATCTTTAATCTATCTTCATATCTAATTGGAGTAATTGAAAGATGTTTAAAGGAAAAATTTTGATTATTTATGCATTTATAAGACTTCATTATCAATCTATCATGGAGGCTGAAGCCGGAATCGAACCGGCGTAAACGGCTTTGCAGGCCGCTGCATAACCACTCTGCCATCCAGCCGAAATGGCAACATTATATAGCATAAAGATATTGCAAGGAGAAAAAATATTTAGTCTAAAAATTATTTTTTTTGTAATCAAATACCACCAATACTTTATATCAAACCTTATTATCTCAAATCCTTTAGTGAAAATCTTGCAGCAAGAGGAAAACGAAAATATCCAAAGCATACTATACAAATTTTATAATATCCTTCTTTGAGGTTCTTCATTTTTTTTAAAAGTATTTAAAGTATAGATAAAGCCAGTATATAAAGTGATAAAAAGTAAGATGAATAATAAAATATCGGCTATGACAATTATTAACATATTGTTAGTTACCAATCCAAATAAATATATTGAAAGAGTTGAAAGCTGAACTGTGGTTTTTATTTTTGCTAAAAATGTAACCTTAGTGGCATCGCTTTTCCCATTCCTCGCATTAAAATCTCTTAGAGCCCCCACCCAAATCTCTCTAGTTATAACTATTGCTCCAATGAAACCAATCAAATAACTTGAAAGATTTATTGCCAACCCAAATAAAACAAAAAGAACAAGGATTTTATCTGCAATAGGATCTAGTATTTCACCAAGTTGAGACACTGCATTATATTTTCGGGCTAAATAACCATCAAAATAATCTGTAACTCCAGCTAAAAAAAATAGCACTAGTGCCAACAAATATCCATCAGGTGACATTAAGAGAACAAAAATTATTGCTGCTAAGAGAATTCTTGATAATGTTAATATATTTATTAAGGTAGTCACAAATTAGAGCCTTTTTTTAATTAATTCTG
>CEVG01021199.1_pt1 | contig 11894 bp, 11 predicted proteins | sample 356511 | NCBI WGS metagenome assembly CEVG01 (sample SAMEA2623426, study PRJEB7988) | marine metagenome | biome: marine biome (ENVO:00000447); feature: surface water layer (ENVO:00002042); material: "saline water (ENVO:00002010), including plankton (ENVO:xxxxxxxx)" | depth 5 m | reverse complement strand
CTTTTATAAAAAAAGCAATGCCTGTTTTTAATAAAAATGTTGAGTGCGCCTTCAATGTCAAAGAATCTTCAATACAGGCTCTTAAGTCTATAGCTGCTGAACCATCTGTTGCATAGCTAGGAAATGGTATTTTATCGCCAATTAATGGACTCAAAATTTTTGCTTGTATTTTATTTTTTGTTAACACGCTTCTGATTTCATTATATTAAAGATTTTCTCAACAAATTCGATAGCTAAAAATTGCTTTTTCTTTTTCTCTAACTTTAAATTATTATTTTTACCCCAAAATAATATAATTTCATTCTCATCTGAATCTATACCTAAATTTTCACCGACCTTATTTGCAGCTATAATATTTAAATTCTTACTAATTAATTTTTTCTTTGCATTTTTTTCTAAATTTTCCGTTTCTGCAGCAAAGCCAATAGTAAATAGTGAGTATTTATTAGAAATTGTTTTAAGAATATCTATATTCTTCTTAAAATCTATTTGAACCTTGTCTTGGTGATCTTTCTTAATTTTATTTTTTTCTTTGCTTTCAGGAACAAAATCAACCACTGCAGCTGTAGATATAAAAATATCACTTCCATCTATATTATTTTCTATTGATCTTAGCATTTGTTCTGCAGAAGTTGCCTTAATTTCGCAAACATTGTTTCTTGTAGAAAATTTAGAAATACCTTTAATTAAAATTACTTCCGCACCTTGTTCATGAAAAGCGTCAGCAATTTCACAACCCATTTGACCAGAGCTTTCATTAGATATAAATCGAATTGGGTCAATCATTTCTTTGGTGGCACCCGCTGTAATTATTACTTTCTTACCCTTAAATAATCCCTTTTTTTTTGAAAGAAGCTCCTGTACTGCATAAAAAATTTTTTCAGGCTCTAACATTCTTCCATAACCAACATCGCCACAAGCTTGCTTTCCATGGTCTGGCCCTAATATGGTAATCTTATTTTTATTTAGTACATTAATATTCTCTTGAGTAATTTTATTTTCCCACATATTTTTATTCATACTTGGGGCAACAGCCAAAAGACTATTAGAAGCAAGAATAGTTGTAGAAAGAAGATCATTAGCTCTGCCATGAGCAATTTTTGATATTATTTCAGCAGTTGCAGGTGCAACTAAGATTAAATCAGCCCATCTAGCAAGATCAATATGTAACATAGGTCGGTCAACATCAACACTGTTATACCTGTAAACTGTGTCGTTTAGAATTGATTCAAATGTTAAAGGCTTAATAAATTCCTCAGCCATTTTTGTCATAATAACTTTAACTTCAAATCCATCTTTTTTGCATAAACTTACTAATTGCGCTGCTTTATATGCAGCAACGCCACCAGTCACACCAACAATTAAATTTAATTTTGATTTCACAATTATATTCTACAGTATTTTTAATATTAAAATTTTAAGTTTTTAAATAAATGGTCTATGTGGTGTTTCTCGTGCTCTGAAGATAAGGATATACGAAGTCTTGATTGACCCTTCTCTACAGTTGGATACCTTATTGCAGGAATGAAAATACCATCGTTGTATAAAGATTCACTTAAATTAATACACTTGCGTTCATCTCCTATTACTAAAGGTTGAACATGAGAATGACTATTGAGATTATTAAATCCATGTTGTTTCACTAATTTTTTAAAATACTCAATCAATTCAAAAAGCTTTTCTCTTCTCCAATTTTCTTTCATTACTATGTTTATAGATTTTATAGTTGCATCAATAATTGGCCTTGGTAATGAAGTTGAATATATATAGCTTCTTGAATTTTGCAAAACAAAATTTACTACATCTTGCGAGCCCGAAAAAAAAGCTCCAAACGTTCCAAAAGATTTTCCAAACGTACCAGTAATCCCAACCATTTCATTCATTGGAATATTCATTTCATTGCAAAGTCCTCTTCCGCCTGAACCGTAAACTCCTAAAGCATGAGCCTCATCAACTAGTAAATAAAAATCTTTATTTTTTTTTATTTTTTGAATTTCATTTAATTTTGCAAAGTCACCATCCATACTAAACAAGGAATCAACACAGACAATTATATCTTTATCACTTTCATTTACTTTTTTACTCAGATCGGAAATATTGTTATGACTATATCTTTTAAATTTTGCTTTAGAAAATAATGTCCCATCAACTATTGATGCGTGATCAAGTTTATCAATTAGAATATGGTCTGTAGGTTCTGAGATACTTTTTATTACTCCTACATTTGTTTGATATCCTGATGAAAAGATAATAGTACTTTGTGTACCAAGGAATTCAGATATTAGACATTCTAGCTCTTTATGTGATTCACTATAACCGGAGATTAGTGGTGATGAGCCTGATCCTAGCCCATTTTTTTTGCAAGACTCGGACAGGGCTTCTTGAAGCTCATAATTATTTGACATACCAAGGTAATCATTACTCGCAAAAGAGAGATATTTTTTTCCATCAATTATAATTTTGCTTGAAGAGCCAGATTCTTTCAATACTCTTTGCCGAAATAAATTTTCTTTTTTTAAATCTTGAAGTTTTTTCTCAAAGTTTTTATTCAATTTTTTTAATTCGATGATTGAAGCTTTATTCCTAAATCGTTTAAAAGTTTTTTATCTTTCTCTACTGGATTGTTTGGAGTGGTAAGAAGCTCTTCGCCATAGAAAATAGAGTTTGCTCCGGCAAAAAAACATAAAGCTTGCATTAATTTAGGCATTGATTCTCTACCAGCAGATAATCTAACGTAGGATTTAGGCATCATAATTCTTGCCAAACAAATGATCTTTACAAAGTCAATTTCATCAACCCCAGCTGAATTAAATAATTTAGTTCCTTTAATTGGAACTAACGAATTGATTGGAACAGACTCAGGATGTTTTTCCAAATTTGATAAGGCAATTAAAAAACTTAACCTATCTTCACTCGATTCACCCATACCGATGATTCCCCCAGAGCAAACCTTCACACCTGCTTCCCTTACATTGTCAAGCGTATCAATTCTATCTTGAAATGTTCTTGTTGTTATTATTTCTTTGTAATAATTCTCTGAGGTGTCAATATTATGATTATAATAATCCAATCCAGCGTCACTTAGCATGTTAGCTTGCTCTTTTGTTAACATTCCTAGTGTAACGCATGCTTCAAGCCCAGTACTTTTCACAACTTTTATCATTTCAATTACTCTTTCTAAGTTTTTATTGGAAGGCTTTCTCCAAGCTGCTCCCATACAAAATCTCATAGATCCATTCTCTTTTGCATCTAACGCTTTTTGTTTAACTTCTTCAAGGCTCATTAATTTAGTTGGCTCCATAGGCTGATCGCTATGAATACTTTGTGAACAATAACCACAATCCTCAGGGCAGCCACCTGTTTTAATTGACAATAAAGTACACATTTGAACTTCATTTTCATTATGATATTTTTTGTGCAGGGTGTGAGCGTTGAATAAAAGATAATTTAAATCTTTTTTAAACAGGTCACTTACTTCTTCTAAAGTCCAATTGTTTCTAATCTCGTTCATGACATTATCCTTTCAAATATTATTCCTATTAAAACAAAAAGACCTATAAATTGATTATTCTTAAAAGCTTTTAGAACAGTTTCTGAGCTTCCAGACTTTATAATGTTTTGATTATATGCTGCAATTAAGAAAGCTATAAAGATGCAAAAATAAAAGTTTACAGAAAAATTTAATATATATCCCAAAATTAGAATTAGGATAAAAAAGATTATTTGCATTACTAAAATAAAGTTGAAAGTATTATGACTAAAAAATAAAGCTGATGAATTAATATTTATTTTTTCGTCGAATTTTTTGTCTAATAAAGCATACACAGTATCGAACATTGTAACCCATACAACAGTAATAAAGAAAATCAAATATGTTACATTATTGGGGTAAGTATTTGTAAAAGCCGTATGAGCCATAAGAGTTGAAAAAGCAAACGTGTATCCTAAAAATAATTGAGGAATCGGAAAAAATCTCTTTGTTAAGGGATAGCAAACTATAAAAAACGCAGCAACTAAACCAAGAATTATAGTTTTGGAATTAAGTAAAGAAAGTAGGCCTAAGTTAAGCACCGATAAAATTATAAAAAGTATTAAAACCTCGTTTGTACTTACTTTGTTACTTGTGATAGGTCGCGAAGATGTTCTTTCAACATGTTTATCAATATCTCTGTCAAAATAATCATTTATTAAGCATCCTAATGACCTACTTGTAATGGTTCCAAGAATAAAAATTAATGCTATTTCGAAACTGATATTCTGAACATAGGGCATAAAAGCAACCCAAAAGGGTGGCCATATTAATAATAATATTCCAACAGGATTATTTATCCTTATAAGATTTAAATATATGTTAAATTTTGAGATAATTCCTTCCATGATTTTTATTATAAATTATATTTTTAATCATATGAACTATGAGTATTGAAACTTTTAAAGGAATTAAGCCAAAAATTAGTAAAAGTGCATTTGTGCATGAATCTGCTGTAATTATTGGGGATGTGTCAATAGGCGATAATAGTTCTATTTGGCCAAATTGTGTAATTCGTGGGGACGTGCAAAAAGTCATTATTGGCAATAGAACCAATGTACAAGATGGGTCTATTCTTCATGTTACTAGCGACACAAAGTTCTGCGAAGGTGGAATTCCATTAAATATAGGTAATAATGTCACAATAGGTCATAATTCTAATCTACATGCATGTGAAATCAGAGATAATGTTTTAATAGGTATCGGAAGCATTATACTTGATGGCGTAATTATGAATGAGTATTCAATGTTGGGTGCTGGCTCATTAATATCTCCAAAAAAAATAATCGCCTCTAAAAAATTGTTCAAAGGAAGCCCCGCTAAAGAGTCACGTGATTTAACTTACGAAGAAATAGAATATATTAATTTTTCTGCATCTCATTATGCAAAACTTGCAAAAGATTATGGATAAAATTGAGTTTATATTAAACGACAAAGAAGAATTAATTGAGCAAAATTCATCTCTTTTATTCCTTATAAAAAGGAAAAAAATTCAAGAGAGAAATATTGCAATAGAAGTGAATCAAAAGATTATTCCGAAATCTGAGTGGAATGATTTTAAGATAAAGCAAAATGATGTTATTGAAGTAGTCACAGCAATAGGTGGTGGTTAATGGATGATCATTTTTTAATTGGGCAGAGAAAATTTACATCTAGATTAATCATTGGAAGTGGAAAATATAGAAGTTTTCAGGAAACAAAAAATGCTTTAGATGTTTCTGGTGCTCAAATGATAACCGTTGCTATAGCGCGAACTAATATTGGCCAAGACTCGAAAAAAGAAAATCTACTTGATTATATAGATAAAGATATTTATACAATTTTACCAAATACTGCTGGTTGTTTTAAAGCTGATGAAGCCGTCAGAGTTGCAATGATTGCTAGAGAGCTTCTAGAAACTAATCTTCTGAAACTTGAGGTTTTACTTGATAAAAAATCACTTCTTCCAAATGAATCTGAAACTCTAAAAGCAGCAGAGAAACTTGTAAAAGAGAACTTCTCAGTCATGGTATACACTACACAAAATATTCTATTGGCAAAAGACCTAGAGAATATAGGTTGTGACGCTATTATGCCTCTGGGATCTCAAATAGGAACTGGGCAAGGTATAAAAACCCCGGATAATATTAAAAAAATTATTGAAAAAGCAAATGTTCCAGTAATAGTTGATGCTGGTATAAGAACCCCAAGTGATGCCTCACTTGCTATGGAAATGGGATGTGAAGCTGTTCTCTTAAATACCTCAATTGCTGAATCTAAAAATCCTATTAAGATGGCTGAAGCTATGAAATATGCAGTTAAAGCTGGAAGATTAAGTTATGTTGCAAAAGCAATGAAAATTAAAGACGAGGCAAGTCCCTCAAGTAATAAAAACTCGCCTTTATAAATAATGTTAAAAAAAAGAACCATAAAAAGCTTTGTAAATAGAAAAGGTAGAGAGAGTTCGTCTGATTTAGAAGCTATCCAAAAAGCTAAAGATGCCGGTGTACTAATATTTCCAAAAGAGAATGTTATAAGATTTAAAAAAAATTTTAAAAATGAAAACGATGTTGTCATTGATATAGGCTTCGGTAATGGAAATTTATTATATGAAATTGCAAAAAAAAATAGTGATATTAATTTTATAGGAATAGAAGTTTATAGGCATGGAGTCGGTAAGCTATTAAAAAAAATTATCCAAACTAATATTAAAAATATTAATATTATTAATGATGATGCTTATGAAATATTAGATAAGAATATCGAAGATAATTCAGTTAAAGGGATTTCAATTTTTTTTCCAGACCCGTGGCCTAAAAAAAAACATAAAAAAAGAAGATTAGTTAACTCAACTTTTCTAGAATTAATGATTAGTAAAGTTAAGGAAGGTGGTTTCATTAAGGTTGTAACTGATATTGAGGACTATGCTAACGATATGAAAAGTATATTTAATTGCTCAAATGGTATTAAACAAATTAAGGAATTGAAGCTTTTTAATAACAGGGATGTTACTAAATATGAACTTAAAGGTATAGAAAAAGGACACTCTATTTTTGATTTGTCATATAAAATTCTTTAATCTTTTTTAAGTTTATTTATTGTAGCCTCATAAATATTTGATAATCCAGCTGAATCTCTCTGCAAAGCGCAATATTTCATATTACAAAAAGGAGGCAACACATTATTGCAACCCATCTTCGCCCACGCAAAATCCACAGCATCATCTATAGTTCGATGAAAATGAGATGACCACTTGCCTTTCGAAAAACCTGTCCTATCAAAAATCTCTTTGATAGGTTTTTGAACTCTAACAAAAAATAGTCTGATATCTTGTTCATAAAGTCGTTGTGAAAGATTATGTAACATCTCTTCACCAGTAGCATCAATTTCATTAATAGCTATTGCATCAATTATAAAAAACCTTAGCTCTGGCTTAGTAGCTACTCTCTCGATTACTTCATTTTCAAAGTGCCCTGCATTGGTAAAAATTAGAGAGCCATCAAATCTCATTACTGATATACAGCAGCATTTTTGAATATTATTAGTATCTGAATTACGATATGCACCTTGCTCATTTTTTGATAAGCATATCACTCTTGGCCTCATTTCTCGGTAAACATGACTTCCAAGAGAGAGAATTACTCCTGCTATTATTCCAAACTCTAATTTAGGAGCCAAGTAAAGCGTTAACAGAAATGTGATAATAGAAATTACCGCATCGTGCTTTTGAACTTTCCATGCATATTTGACCGGTCTAAATTTAATCAAATTTATAACTGCCATTATTATTACTGCTGCGAGTGTCGCTTGAGGTAAATGATAGAGTAAAGGAGTTAAAAATAACAATGTGATTCCTACAAAAGAACCAGTAACTACTGCAGAAAAACCAGTTTGAGCGCCCGCAGTAATATTTACGGCAGACCTTGAGAAAGACCCTGAAACTGGGTAACCTTGAAAAAAACTTGCCACAATATTACTTAGCCCTTGCCCAACAAGCTCCTGATCAGCATCAAGTCTCTGTTTAGTCTGTGCTGCCATTGCTTTTGCTATTGAGATTGCTTCCATAAAACCAATTAAACTTATTACAATTGCAACAGTGCCTAAATTAATCAATTGTGAAATGTCTATATTAGGAATAGTAAGTTCTGGAAGACCTTGTGGAATGTTACCAACAACTTTTCCTCCAAACTGCGTTTCAAAGTTAATAATCCATGAAATAATTGTGGTAACAACAACAGAGACTAGTACAAATGGAAGCCTACTGAAATATTTTTTTACAATTATCATCAATGCAATAGCTAGTATAGCCATAAGTAAAGTTGGAAGATGTGTTTGCGTTAACGATGCATTTATAACTTCAATTACGGTTTCAAAATGCTTTTCTTGATTCATAACACTAACGCCAAAAATTTTTGCTAGTTGAGATGTTCCAATTATTATCGCAGCTGCATTAGTAAAACCTGTTACAACAGGATGAGAAAGAAAATCAACAAGTACTCCAAGTTTTAAAAAGCCTAAAGCAAGCTGAAAAATACCAACTAGTAAAGCTAACATTATGGCGTATGCTAAATATCCTTCAGAATTACTTGCTGCAATTGGTTCCAGGGCAGCTGCTGTTAATAAACTAACAACAGCAACTGGTCCAGTTGCAAGCTGCCTTGATGAGCCAAAAATTGAAGCAATTATTACAGGTAAGAAGGAAGCATATAAACCATAATAGGCTGGTAAACCGGCGAGTTGCGCATAAGCCATTGATTGAGGCACAATCACTAAAGCAACAGTAAGTCCTGAGATAATATCAGCTTTAAGAACAGTAAAATCTTTTAGTTCACCAAACCAGGATCTAAAAGGCATAAGTCTTTTTTTAAAAATTTCAGCAGTATTTGAAAGAAAAGTCATTTCAATTTTTAGTAACAAAGGAAAAATCCGCAATCTGAGAATAAAAATTTTTTAAATTTTTTAAAAAACATAATCTGTTTGATTTTATTTTCTCATCAGAATCGTTAATCATCACATTCTCAAAGAAATTATCGACATCTGAATTTAACATGTTAAGTTTTTCTAAATAATTAAAATATTTATCTCGTCCGGAGTTAGGATTTATAATTTCATTTAATTTATTAAAGCTAGTATATAGTATTTCTTCTGAATTTTCTTTGAATAATGAATCGTTGATCTTGTCTTGATTTTCCTTTGTATTCTTCAATATGTTATGAATTCTTTTGGAAATTCGCATGATATCTTCAATTGAATTTTTTTGCATAAATAATTCAATAGCTACTGTACGGTTATAAATATCACAAATATCAAAACTGTGTTCCAAAGATTTAGATAAAACCATATTAACAATATTCTCGTCAGCTTTATAATATTCAATCATTAGGGTTTTTAGCTTTTCTTTAAAAAAAATTAAAACTTTATTTTGTAAATTACCTTCATTTTCCTTAATACCTAATAACACCGCGTTATTTTTTAATAAATCTTTTAAGCAAAAATTAATTTTTTTATCAATTGCAGTTCTTATTACTCCATTAGTAAGCCGCCTAATCCCAAAAGGGTCCCTTGTTCCAGTTGGCACTTCATTTACAGAAAATATTGAAAAAATTGTATCGCATTTATCAAGGATTGACGCAATGCTGCCTTCAATTGTTAGTGGACAATTATCAATTGCAGTTCTTGGAGCATAGTGATCCTCAATGATTTGACCAACATTTTTATCAATATTTGAATTTTGAATGAGATAGTTTGCAAAATATCCTTCTAGAGATGGCATTTCATTTACAGTTTGAGATAATAAATCAAATTTTAATAGCTGAATTGCCTTTGCAAGCAAATCTTTATTGTAATTATTATCACATACAAAAGACTTTTCTAAAGCTGCCAGTCTGAGAGTTTTTTGCCCTACTGACCCAATTTTTTTATGAAATGTAATATTATTTAATTCTTCAATTTTATTATATAGCTGATCACTTACGTCTTTTTTTATAAAAAAACTTACGTCTTTAAACTTTGGTATAATAACTTTCTCGTTTCCAGAAATTATTGAATTATTTATTGGTACTTCTGATAAACCAATAAAGTAATTTATTAATTTACCATCTTTTTTTAGAGGGATTAAATTTTGAGTTTTGTTAATAACCTCTATAATTATTTCGTCAGGCAGATTTAGGTATTCCTTAGGATAGCTTCCTTGAAATAAATACGGTGTTTCTGAATAATTAGAAAAATTTTCAATAGCGTCTTCAAGATTATCAATTTCAAATTTTTTATTTATAAGTTTATTTATTTCTTTGGAAATATATTCTCTTCTTTCAATATTTCTAACCAAGATCTTTTTATTTTTTAATTTCTCAAAATAATCTTGTGGGTTCAAAACCTCAACTTTTTCACTCAATTTTGCTAAAAAGCTATTTTTTGAACTTTCGATATTAAATAACTTTGTGCAAACAAAATGATGATCTAATAAAATTAACACCCATCTTATAGGTCTTAAAAAGTAATGTTTTTCTCTACCCCATTTCATTAACTTGTGAGATTGCACTTTAGAAAAAGAATTTTCTATAGTATCTTTTAAAACATCTTCAAGTTTTTTACTACTTTTTGGCTGGATAAAGAAAAAATATTCACTCCCAGAGAATTCTTTTACTATTAAATCATCTACACCTACTTTGTTTTTTTTTGCAAAGCCTATTACTTGGTTAGTCTCGTAATTAATTTTATCAGATACCCTTTCTACCTTAGGGCCTCTAATCATTAATTCAGGTACTTCAATTAAAATATCTATTTGCTCGAAATAAAAACAGAGTCTTTGATAAGTATAATAAAAGTTTGAATTATCGAATTTAAAACCATTATTTAAAAAATTCGCTGACATATAGTTATGTATTTGTTCGCAAACGTCGTTTATTTTGTTAAACGGTAGGTCTTCTGTTCCTACTTCAATCAATAAATTATTTTTCATGTTGTTTTTTATCGAGTGGGAAGCCAAGATCTTTTCTAATTTCAATATATGATTCCGCGATTTTATTCGACATTGTTCTTAACTTAAGAATGTAAGACTGCCTTTCAGTGACTGAAATTGATTGAGAACTATCAAGCAAATTTAATATATGAGAATTTTGTAATAATAAGTCGTACGCGGGAAGTGGTAACTTTTTATCAATTAGATTTATAATATCTTTTTCATTAGTTATAAAAAGTTTATTTAAAGACTTTTCATTAACATTTTCAAAGTTAAAATGTGAGAATTCTTTTTCATTTTGCAAAAATAAATCACCATAATTGATTTCATCATTCCATTTAATATCAAAAATGCTCTCAACATCTTGTAAATGCATAGCTATTCTTTCAAGCCCATACGTCAATTCGCCCGTAACAGGATTACAATCTAATCCTCCTACTTGCTGAAAATAAGTAAATTGAGCAATCTCCATTCCGTTTAGCCAGACTTCCCATCCCACTCCAGCAGCTCCAAGTGAGGGTGATTCCCAATTATCGTCAATAAATCTAACATCATTTTTTTTATGATCTATACCAATTTGCCTCAGAGATTCCAAAAAATCTTCTTGTATCGTGGGTTTTGATGGTTTTTGAACGACCTGAAACTGATAGTAATGTTGAAGTCTGTTTGGATTATCGCCATATCTTCCATCTGTGGGCCTTCTACAGGGTTGAACATAAGCAGTTGCCCAAGGTTCTGGCCCTAATGCTCTAAGGAAAGTAGCTGGATGAAAAGTCCCTGCGCCAACAGGATAATCATAAGGCTCCTGGACTATAAACCCTTGTTTTATCCAAAAATCTTTAAGTAGTACTATAATATTTTGAAAGTTCATATTTTTCTGGTGAGTGCTAGCTTCTTCATATAATATAATACTCTAAAAATTAATAAAAAATGCAATGCTTTGATGCTTATTTTTACAACAAAGTTGGCATAAATTGTGCATATATTCTAAACAATTTATTTAATAGGAGCCAGAAATGTCAGAGATTATTCAAAAAATTAAAGATGAGGACGTTAAATTTGTTGATTTAAGATTTACCGATCCTCACGGTAAAGAACAACATGTAACGATGCCTGCTCATGTGGTTGACGAGAGTATGCTTGAAGGCGGAAAAATGTTTGATGGATCATCAATAGCTGGGTGGAAAGGAATTAATGAATCAGACATGATTCTTAAACCCGATCTATCTACAGCTGTTATAGACCCATTTTTCAGCGATACAACTCTTAACATAACTTGTGATATTTTGGAGCCTTCAAACGGTGAAGGTTACAATAGAGATCCAAGAACGATTGCAAAAAAAGCTGAGAAATTTTTAATTGATTCTGGTGTTGCTGATACTGCTTATTTTGGTCCAGAGCCTGAATTTTTTGTATTTGATGATG
>CEVG01019388.1_pt1 | contig 11949 bp, 11 predicted proteins | sample 356511 | NCBI WGS metagenome assembly CEVG01 (sample SAMEA2623426, study PRJEB7988) | marine metagenome | biome: marine biome (ENVO:00000447); feature: surface water layer (ENVO:00002042); material: "saline water (ENVO:00002010), including plankton (ENVO:xxxxxxxx)" | depth 5 m | reverse complement strand
TCACCGCTTTTAACAAAAGATCAGCAAGAGGTTTTGCGAGCAGTGCCGAGGAGGTTGCCACCACGGCGATAGATGCAGTTGTAGTTACCATACCTGCTGACGGGATATTTTGAACAATCTGGTCGGGAATAGAAAGTTTCTCAAATACTGGGAGACATTCTTTCCCGACTGTTTCGTATCTAACGATTTTTCTATTACCTTCTACAATCTTTCCTACGGGGTCCTTAAGTTCTTGTGCTCTAGAAGGACACTCAGGAATAGGTGCCTCTGTCTTAGGGACTTCAGGTGATGCAGGTGGCTTTGGTGGTTCTGCTTTCTTTGGTGGTCTGATAGCAGGAGGTGGTGGCGCTTCCTGTTCTAGTTTAAGTCTGTTAGCATCATAATCAATAGGATTAAAACTAGGAGTACCAGCGTCGCAGAAAGTACGCACTCCATCTTTGTCCTCATCCTTGAGAGATTGATTCTCTTTACTGTCAACGTGTGCCTCTACACAGCCAGGCATATTGACAATAGGAACCCCCACCTGTGTTGTTACAGGCGGGGCTACAGGGATAGCATAACTAGGTTGTGCCATCCATTCGGGAATTTCGATAGATCTAAGATCCCTGATATTGACGTCACCAAGTTCAATTTTAAGTTCAGGTATTTCCATTTAACCAAATGTATTAGGACATAACTGTTTTGCCAGTTTGTCACGCAGTTCGTTTATGCGATCTTCATCAAAGTGTGCGAAGTTAGGATACTTCTCAACTTTCTTATAGTAGTGTAATGCATTGAGGATGATTGTATAATCCTCTAGCGATAATTCAAAGTTCATTAGCAATCATTAAATACAGCACCAACTTGTGAACCCATTTCAGAACCTGCTTTCTGTCCTAGGAGTAGTGCCCAACCACCTGCTAGCCATCCAATGTAAGGGATGCCAGAGAGCGCAGGAACGGCGACACCAGCAGCTATGCTACTTCCTGCCATCGCACCTTGAGACCGTGCTCCAGCGTCCGCCGCGATACACTCGGCGCTGACTCCTCCTACAGTCTTTCCCACTTCACCTATTGCACCTCCCCCGATGTTGCGAGTGCCGTCCATAGTATACTGGTCACGACGGAACTCACGACGCTGCTCGGTGCCACCACCAAAGAATCCTTTCTTATCTTGGTCAAGTATCAGAGATTTTTCTGATTCTAGAATAGTAGGATCGTTTGCTTTATATCTAATTGAGTAACCATCAGGTCCTGCGTTCAATTCATAGGATGAATAATCACCCTTTGGAATATTGATAGTAGGAACCTGATATGGTTCTCTCATAAGATAGCCAACTAAACCAATATGTGACACAGCAAACAAAGCGCCAACTGTGCCAACAAAAATTTTAAATGTAGATGGTTTAGTCATAATCAGAAACCACCAACGTTAGGTAATACTGGTCCTGTAGCAGATGGAAGTTCGGGCATTGCAGCATCCATCATTCCAGGGAGAGCACCAGAGATTGCTTCTGCTGCTGCCTTAGCTACCTTTTCTTTTACGTTTTCGGTGATTGCTTCTCTATTGAGATAAACAGCTGCTCCACCGCCGATGATGCCTGCCGTTCCAACGAACGAGAGGACTGCGAGTACGTTAATAATTTTTTGCATTGTCTTACATTTTGTAGGTTTCGTCTATGGAAAGTTTGATGGGAGCTTGCTCAACTCTAATGGTTTGAACAGGACCACCACTGGACTTAGCAGCAGCAATCAGTGCTTCCATATCTGCTTTAGTGATACCAGCATTAGATGCTCCACCACCAGCAACTTGTGCACCTTTCTTCGCCGTCTGAACCCCGAACGTAGCTAAAACCCCAGTGAACACGCTGGCTATAAATGTCGGATCGAGATCCTGTTTGGGAATTTGTAATGCGGGTGGCAAATCTACATATGCCAAAGTAAGAATACCACCAGACCAAACTAGGATACCCAGTCTAACAAACGTAGAAAGTATGGCGAGTTGTTCTTCTTTATCCTCAGAGGCTTCCTTAAGTTTACTAAAGATGCCTTTCTTTTTTTCTTCTTTAACTTGTTCCTGTGTCATCAGTTTCCTCCGAAGCTTGTCTTAACATCTTTGCGAGTTCGGCAGTACTGCCGACAAACATAGTGTTGTTGACGGTAGAAGGACCTTTAGCATCCTTACCTTCTTTAACTTCTTTGGTATCTTTCTGCAGTTTCATCAACTTGTCAGTTGTGTCTGCAACGTTCTTGATCATCAATGCAGCAACTTCATATGCTCTGGGGTGATCAGATGATGCAGCCACGTCAAGAATACCATTGAGTGCTTCCTGACCCTTTTCTATTAAATTGTATAGTTGACCACGAGTATACTCATAGTCTTTTGTAACGTCACCTTCACGAGCCTTTCTTTCTGAATCAACTACGACTTCTGGTTCCACCACAGCATCCTCCTCTTCAGGGAGATTAAAAATTTCTTTCATATTGTCGTCTAGTTTACTCATAAGAATTCAAAGCCTTCGTTAAAGCCAAAGTTATCGTCAGGTTGCACCAGTGCATCGTCTGCAGCGGTGATCTGACCATCTCCGTCGTAATCCTGCTTTGCCTTTGGAGTATATGTAAGTCTGATGTCTTTTCTCTTTGTGCTGTCTCCTTTCATATTGCCAATCTCGGCAATAGACTTTTTGATAACACTGATGTTAGTCATCGGACCATAGATATATGTCTTGACAGTAAACTGTAGACGATACTCCAGGTAGCGGCGTGTTTTGAAGTCACCGTCATACTGATCGGTGTAATCAACACTGTTCAACACTACAGGAACATCTTTCACTTCATCCATATCAGGTACCATTTTGATAGGGATGTTAAAAGATGGTTGGAAATAAGGTAGGATCTGCTCAAGGATTCCAAGACCATCATCCTGAGACTTAGCCAGAATGCCTAATTCAAAACCGATGTTATATGGCACAGGCATATACTGCTTGCGCACACCACCAGTGGCATCGTCAGTATTCTTATAAACTTGAATAGGACTAGTCTTTCGTGTTGAGTCGTAAGAATACGACGTCATCTCGAAGTACATCCTAGGCAGAGTCATTTGAGTCTGCTTATCAATGTTAGGGAGATCTTCTAGACGTGCTAAAAATTTATCCCTTGGACCATAGGCTAGGGGGACTTTCTCGCGAATGACCTCATTGCCCGCTTCGTCGTGATCGCGCAATTCGATGTTATTAAAAATAGTACCGAATGCGATGACGGTACGACGAATGGTTCCGTTATAAAAATACTGTAACATTAGAAGCTATCCTGCTTGTTTCCGATTTCGCCAAACGGGTTGCGTTCAGAGAAGTCAATGACATCATCTGCTTTGAACTCGATAATGGCGTTATCGTCATACTGCACACTTTCAACAGTGATAGTAGTAAACGATTGAATGGTACCAGTGCCGTTAGGACCAGTGATAGTTTCATTCTCTTGGAATGCGCCCTTAGGATAAACAACAGTGAGTTTACCAGTAGCACTATCGAAGTCAACAACAGTACCAGAAGCACCACCAGAAGACGTGAAGTCTTCACCCTCAGCGAAGGTACCAGTCACATTGATAAGTGTGATCGGGAAGGTGTAAGCCTCTCTTTCTAACTGATCAACAGCAGCATCACCAGTATCAAAGAGAGTGTTGCCACGCTCCATAATCTCAGCAGTGATGGTGTAGAAATACACTTTCCCCAGTTGGAAGAAAGGCATTTCTCTCTCAACAAATTTGATCTCATAGTTATCCCCTGTTAAGGGATAGTGAATGATATCACCTTCGTTGGGACGATCAGGTAGTTGTGGATTAGCCGCGTCTACTTCATTCCATCTATTGACAGAGACGATAAACGTTGCTTCATCCGTGATGCGGAGACCGAACTTGGAAACGAGTTCGGCACCCATTCCACCAAAGCCTTCTACATTTTGCAGAAGCATCTCCACTACATATATATCCTCAAAACGCGAAAGAACGACATCATTCAAGACATCATCCTGAATCATCACGCGGGGAATATACTTGACATCACTGCCAAATAGTTTGATCTGCTCATCTACAAGATCCTGAACAAGACCTTGCTCTCCAGTTGTACCACCGTGAAAGGTGGGAAAATAAGGACTAGTAGGCATTACCCAATAAGATCAAGGGGCGGAAGGGCGTAAGTAGAAAGAATCTGAGATTCAATCTTCTCCAGATCACTCATCGCCTCAGTGTAAATTTTCTCACCATTAAGGGTGATGCCACCAGGCAACTGAACATTATTATATTTCGTCAGGTTTTGACCCCACTGCTTTTTAATCAAAGCAGTAAGGTACTTCTTCATAAATGGATCGTTGTAGATTTGAGTGTAGGTTGTGGGATCTAAAGCCCGCTCACACTCAATGATCAAGAACTCGCCTTCCTTAATATCTTCTGCTGCAGTATCAATATAAAGACGATCTTGTCTTTGGTTAAATCTGAACTGGATAAATGTGCCGTTATTCAGCACGTGATCAAGAGTCTCCAGATAACTCTTGGTCATATAGTAATTGAGAATATCAATTGCCCCAAAGTGATAGAGGTCATTAAGAAAAATTTGATACTCAATCCCAAAAAGATTACCTCTAATACCACTAGACTTAATACCAAAAATGCGACTAATGCCATAAACGTGCTCTGGGATAGGGATATAGTTATCCCTCTCAACCCAGTCGGTAGATCCCACCGTGGTCGTTTGGTTTGATGATTTGAATCTAGTGACATCGGCTGCAGTCATTTCGTGTTTCAACAGCATACGCTCACTGCCGTTGTATGTCCACTCAGCGAACTTCTGCAGAGCGTCATCGGTCAGATCATCGATCTGCTCTTGAGCAACGTTAATCTGCAGGACAGGTTCGCCAAGCTGTCTCTTGCAATACTCTTGTAATTCAGTTCTCGTACTCGGTGACGCCATCACACAAAAATACCCTTCATATCTATTTAGCGGGGCACAAAGTGCTGCTTCAATAGAGAGAAGGGTAAGTAGAAAGCCCAGACGTGAGTGTGACCTATATTGGTCAGTTGGGCACAACGGTGACTACCATCTAGGGCACGATACTTATCATTGTATGGATTGCTCATATCCGTAACAATGATGGGAAAGGAAAGATCTAAAGCCTTATACCTTTCACCTTTACAGCAAGGGCATTGATTGAAGGCAAGCATTGGAAAACAATGTTTTCCTCTCCAGGCTATATCTTCAAGTGGTAGTTTGACAAGATACTTGTCGTCTTGAATAAGGGGGAGGATTGTAGAACAAGGTAGTACTAAATCCTCTTCAAACTCTGTCCATCCCCAGTTACCAAGATGTTTTTGAATAAAAGGATCAGAGAAATATAATCTTCCTCCAATCCTTCCTGTGGTCCAAGGTTCTTCGTTAAGAAACTTAGGCAGGTTCGGTTTCGGTAAGCAGTTCACGTTCAGGAGCTTCCTCTTCGGTAGGTGCGTTCTGGTCTTGAAGAATGTTCAGACCTTCAACGGCACCTTGGAGTTTCAGGTAACGCTCTTTAGCAGTTGCCAGTTTTTGCTCAAGTTCAGCAATTTCTTTCATCAGGTCTTTAGCCTGAGTAGAGAAATTAAGAATGAGTTCTTCAGTAGTCATTGCGGGTTTCTTTATTACGTAAAAAAGAGGGGACCGAAGTCCCCCCTAGTATAGAGTATTTAGTTGTCCAGGTCAATCGGTTTCCCGAATTATGCCTGAGACTCACTCCAGGAAATACGACCCGTGACCGTGAAGGGTGAGGTGTTGTTCACACCCGTAAGGTCCACAGGTTCAGCGATAACAGTCAGGAGGTCAGGTCCGTTCGGGAAGATACCGTCACCACCAAGGATGGAGTTACCCATCTCCACCAGGGTGCTAATATCGTACGAAGTAGCACCTGTACCACGCTTACCAGTGTTGTCAATCTGACCACCAGCAGCACGGAAGGAGAAGATCTCCAGACCGCCCGCGTAGGTGTCATCCACCGTGTGCTTAATCAGCTGGGACAGTGACGGAGGAGCCACGTCCAGGTAGGTGTCAGACGACAGCGACGGGTTCAGGATCAGTTTAACCTCACACTCGTGAGTGTTCACGATGTCAAGAGAGTTAAGCTGCAACTGCATTCGGTTGATGATCTCACGTTCACCCAGTCCACCAGACAGGGACGAGTCCACAGAAGGAGACAGGCGAATAGACACCAGCGGAATCTGTGAAGGCACCGTGTTATCTGTACCTGCAACTGCACCAACAGCGAAGGTGGTGGAGGAAGGAACAGCGGGGTTACCCAGATCACTGTTGATGATGCTAGTACCTCTGTTGTACTGGAACGTGGTGTTTCCGTTATCATCGATATACAGGAAGTCCACTTCCAGGCGACCAGAAGAGATTCTGGAACGATAGATAGCGCGACCATCCACGAACCAACCGTTACCAATGCTAGCCTGATACACGGTAGTACCCTGTGTCAGTTTACTGGCTTCAGAGGTCGGGAAGTACGTTCTGATGTAGAAACGCATATTACGCGACCAACCCTCACCAACGTTATACTGCGATCTAACGATCGAGTTTTGGTTGGTTGTTGCACTCTGTGCCACTTCGTTGGTGAACTTCAGCAGGTTACCAGATGCAGTAAACAGGTACGCTTTGTCACTGTCGAATCTACCATCGGTGATAACAGAAGTACCCCAGTGGAACAGGGTTGGGATGTAAGTCGGAATACCCACGTTTTGGATCTCGTAACGAGCAGGCAGGTTACCAGATCTGAAGTATGCCTCGGTCAAGCGGTTGTTGTGCTTGAACTCGTGGATGTACTTCACGTGACCATTCTGATCCTTGAATCCGAAGCGGATCTTACCAGCACCATACCAGGAGTAGTCCATATACGCCATCTGGATCTTGGTGATGTCAAGAATAAATCCAGACTTACCAGAACCATCACACTTATCAACGTTCCAGTCACCCTGAGGTGCTCTGGTGTCGATTGTCTTAGTCAGAATGATGTTAGCGGCGGTGATACCCTTGTACTGAGGCTGAATAATCACCTGGTTATCATTCACGATACGAATGATCTTGTGGGACTGACCACGGATAACGATGTACTCATTCTCTGCAAGCTGAGACAGGAATGATGTATCCGAACCATCAACCACGTTAGAGCCCTTAGTCACGGAGACGCGACCAGTCAGCTGTGTGGTAGAAGAACGACGGACACAGTTCAGAACAGTACCATCGTACTCGAAGTACATACCATTCTGGAAGTCGTACATACCGCAGCGAACGTTGGAGTTCACCCAGTTGATAACGTGATATCCAATGAAACCACCAGCAGCAGAAGACTGCGGAGCAGATTCCAAGATATACGTGAAGGTAAAGGCGTCACTTACAGTAGCAACAGTGAAGGAGCCATTGTAGTCAACGTCTGTAGCGTCCACGAACTTGATGTTCGTACCAACCTCAAGGTTGTGTGGCAGCTTCGTCTCGACGATAACGCGGTGGAAGGTTGTTCCATCAACGTAAGGTGAGTAGTAAGCGCGAACAGCAGGGTTCTTCGGACAGAAGTTGATAGCGAGTGAACACTGGATACCTTTACCTGACTGGTAACGGAAGTATCTACGTGTCTGTCTCACAATCTGACCGTCGGGAGACTTACTGGTACCGATTTCCATACCACCGTCAAACGGTCTGTGCAGGAAGAATCCATCGGGTCGCACATAAATGGCGGTGTCGATGAAGTATTCGGTATTACCAGCGGAGTTGACAGCACCTGTCGTGAAGGTAGCATCAGCATCAATCAGAAGCTCGGTATCGTCCTTGATAGCGGCGATAGTGGCTTCAACGATAGTGAATGTACCAGTGGAGTTGTTGTTCACATAACGGAACGGATCACCCACTTTGAAGTAGCGTGTGAAGTTGGTATCTGTACCAGTGATGATACGTGAACCAGTGGTAACTGCAACAGTACCAGCACCAACCACGCGACCGTCCATATTGGTATGGACCAGTTTCTGCAGAGGAGTCTGTGAACCACCCGAAGTAAACTGGACGTTAGTACCAGAAAGGGCAGCAGTCAGAGTCTCAGCCAGTTTGATGTGATCTTGGTCAACCACGATCACGAAGTAGTCACGGTTGTCAACCAGACCACCGATGGTAGTACCACCAGCATCCTGATAGATCAAACGCTGACCAGTCTTCATAAAGTGATTCTCAATGCGCAGGGTGTGGTCAGTAGTATCAACCATACCGCTGCTACCAGTGTCACGTGCGTCGAACGTCTTCGTAGAAGGAACGATCTGGAACGGAACATCGATAACGAGTTGGGTCTGATCCTTGACCTGAGACACATTGTAGGCACCGTCAGTGGCACCGAACGCAGCAGTCTGGTTCTCGAAGACCTGTGCACCAGAACCTGCGGAGGTAACATCGACCTCACCGCCAGGGTGGCTGAAGCTAGGAGAAGTACCAAGAGCAAAGCGATCGTTAGAGGTGACCTTCACATAGTACTGAGTGCTAGGTGTCAGGTTACCGATTGCTGTACCAGCAGTGGTGTAGAACAGACGCTCACCATCAGACAGGTTGTGGTTCTGATAGTAGAAGGTGTTTCTGTTCGGGTTCTGGAACACACCAGTCATACCGTATGTACCACGTGCGTCGATAAGACGATACGGGGAAGAACCTGTAGAAGGCTTAATACGGAAACGGTTGTTGTCCACACGCTCAACATACACAGTCGCTGGCATATTCAGCGTAGCGATGTTGTCGTTATTGGAATAGTAACGAGGATCGGAGCCAGAGATTCTGGTCATATCGATCTGGTCGTTAGTAACGGCACCGTGGTCTTCCACATAGAAGGTGTCGTCGTCATTCGTACGGTTCTGTACGAACATCAGGTAAGAGTTACCATAGTAGTCGTGGTTCCAGTTCCAAACCCAGGAGCCGTGACCTCTGTAGTAACCGTTCCACCAGTCATAGCGGTAACGGAAGTGGAATCCATAACCGTGGTCAACAGACCAGTTATAGCGATAACGGTTAGAACGATAGTGGTCTCTGTCATACAGAGGGTTCCAGTTACCGTTTGTCAGTGTGCTGGTAGACTCAGGAACGTTGTCGTTATAGTTCCAACCAGGAGACCAACCCCAAATCGGGTCACCACCTGTATACCAGTTGTTGTTGAAGCGACCGTCGTAGTTGCTATTGTTCAGGTTACCAGAGCCGTTATACTGGCGACGGTTCATCGTCACCCAGAAGGCGTGGTTCCACTGAGAGTTAGAAATACCACGGTTGTTGCTAACGTCAGCGAAGTCACGACCCGAGTGGGTAGCGTTCTCAGAGTTAGACATCCAGCGATAACGCCAGTACCAGTCCCACCAAGGTTTGTAGTCAGATGCGTACTTGTGAACCAGGGCAAACGTGTGCTTACCGTAGTTGTAAGTAGCAGGGGTACCTTGCAGTGAAGAACTATCGTTCGTCAGGTTGATGATACCGTGGGTACCAGGGTTACCACCACTTGCAGCAGCATAACAAGCGTTAGACAGTTTAATAACTGCAGTACCGCCGTCAGCAGAAGAGGTAGACTCAACACGGGTGTAGTACACACCGTTACGCTGCAGGTTCTCGACACACTCGTCACCAGCAGGGGGATAATACAGAAGGGCATAACGGGAACGCATATAGTTCGCGTTAGTACCTGTCAGGGTGATAGTCTTATTGGTGTAGTCGATGTTAGAATCATCGAATTCCCAAGTAGCAGTAGGCTTATAGTCATAAGGCTGATACTGCGTCATATCAGGGTTGAGAGTACCAGAGAAGGTATTCTCATAGTCGATCACAGCGCGACCGTCAGCAGCCTGAGCAGTGGTGTTAGTAATCGACAGGATCTTCGGAGAGATCGTGTTCACGAAGTACAGTGCGGTACCATCAGAGAAACCGTTCTCATAAGTGGTAGACAGCACCACCTTCGTGGTAGTAGCAGGTGTGAAGTTCAGTTCAAAACCAACGCCTGTGTTACCCGAGTTTGCATCATATGCATACAGGGTTGCAGGAGTGTTAGCGGTAACGTAGATACGAACATACGAACCAGCAACACCCTCAGTACCGTTCACATACACACCATCGGTGTATGCACTACCACCGCCGTGGATACCATCGGCAGTTGTGGACACACGGAACGGGTGACCGATGTTGGATGCATCATCCAACTTGAAGATGTACATACCGTTCTTGTTAACCACGAACGGCAATCCACCTGGGATGTCACCATCAATAACGAAGTAGTCCTGACCACCAACGTTCTGAACAGTAACTGTATACTCGAAAGTATCAGCCACAATACCCTTATCTGTTTGCAGAGAGATCGCAGAACCCTCGTAGAACAGACCAGGAATGATGGATGTATAAGAACCCACCACGTTAGCCGAGATCGACTGAGTGGCACGTGCCTTATAGGTAAACGTGGTCGGACTAGGTACAGACTGAATCAGGTAAGAACCTTCAGCAGTTGTAGTTGCAAGACCTGTAACCACAATAGGCACACCTGCAGTCAGGGAGTGCTCATACTGTGTGGTAACAGTAATCGAGTCTGAGTTTTCCTGAGTCTGAACCGAAATGATGTAAGGAATCGTCGTGTCACTCGTAGCAGAGTAAGTAGACGGAATGTTGTTGACAAGCTGAAGAGTTTCCCACTTCGTTGCCTGCGGACCATATTCAAAGTCCGTGTCAATCATCGTCTCAGGGTTTGAAACTCTGAGTTTGGACACAGGGTCAACAAACGTCTCAGAAGGTTCAAACGTTGTAGCATCTTGCTCAACGAAGATCTGGAGTTGATCAGTTGCGCTCATCGTGCTGGTATCAGTAGCCAGCGTGATGATGGTTTTCTCAAAGTCCTGGTTATAGTCACAACCAGTGGTTGTGGCAGTAGGACTGAAACCCTTTGTGGGGTCAGAGAAGTTGTAGAGAATAACGTTATCAGTAACGTTAGTAATCAGAAGGAGTTTCTCCCCCTGAATGTTATCCTTAATTGTGACCGTACCACCCGTAAGTGTATTAGGGTCATACGGTACAAATTCGTAGTCAGAGACTAGTTTCTTTGCCATTGTTTAGAGCCCTAGATTTTAAATATGAAAATCAGCCACCGAGTGCGATGGACAACGCCGCGATCTGTGATGTGATACCCACACCACCGATTTTGAATGTTTTATTGGTACCTGTGAGGTTCACGTCGCCGCCGATGTCCAGGTTCCCAGTGATGTTTCCCGTTGCGATATTCCGCAGATTTCGAGAGCCGTCTACTACTTCAGTACCAGCAACGGACAATCCGTTTTTGGCATTAAAATTTATGTTTGACGTTGCCATCGTGGTTCCCTTTCCCCCGATAGTATCGGATATAGGTTTTCAAATTCTATTTATAGGGATTACACATTCATTGTGAAACGAGTGAACTGAATAAACGTTCCAACAGTTGCAGTCGCTCTGACTTCTAAATTACCGCCAGTCAGTTCGACAGTGAATGTAGCGACAGCGTTGCCAGGATTGGTATGAACATCACCAAACATCGTGACGAATGCATCTGTACCATTATGCGTCACAATAATCTCGCTAGTAGAAACATCGCCGCCATATGAAGCGTGAACCAGATACTTAGCACCTCTGACATTAGCACCAACCAGAGTGTCGAATGCTTCTGTAGCAGCAGTAGTTGTTACAGTCCCAGCAGAAATACCAGTATAATCAGTAATGTTAATATGATCATCATTGTTAAACGTCTCGATCATAAGACGTGTTGCAACTCTAGCCGTGCTTTGGCAAAGCAGAGCACCAGTAATACTGGTCTCACGATTGAGAGTGATACCTACATTAGTTCCCGTCAGGAATGCATTTGTGGTTGAACCAGAGTCGTAGAATTTGACTTGAGGACTAGCAGAAACAATGTTAGTGTTTCCTCCAGC
>CEVG01015086.1_pt1 | contig 12006 bp, 8 predicted proteins | sample 356511 | NCBI WGS metagenome assembly CEVG01 (sample SAMEA2623426, study PRJEB7988) | marine metagenome | biome: marine biome (ENVO:00000447); feature: surface water layer (ENVO:00002042); material: "saline water (ENVO:00002010), including plankton (ENVO:xxxxxxxx)" | depth 5 m | reverse complement strand
CTGGTTTAACTAATGCTCAAGCTAATAAACTATATTCAGGATACTTACAGTTTCTAGGTAATGAATATAAAGAAGCTATGGGTAATAACGATCAAATGAGATCTGAGTGGTCAACACAACTTAAAAAAGATCTTGGTAAAGCTTATGACGAGTCTGTAGACTTATCACAACGTGCTGCTAAGGAATTAGGTGGTGATGAGCTATTAAAATGGTTTGATGAAACAGGACAAGGTGATAATCCTATGTTTGTTAAGCTATTTGCTAAGGTAGGTAAGATGATGTCTGAAGCAGGTGCTGAACCTGGTGAAGTCAGATCATTCGAACTAACACCACAAGCTGCTCAACAAGAGATCGCTAGGCTACAACGTGACCCTAACTTTATGAATCAATATACTGATAAAGAATCACAAGGTCATGCTGAAGCTATTAAAAAGATGCAATATTTATATGATTATGCTTATCCTGAACCTAACGAGGCAGTGTAACTATAAATAAATAAAGTATATAATCCGAATTACGGGTAGCTCACTGAGTCCGTAGCTGTGTGCCCAGGCTTAGGGTAGTGGAGGTCCGGAAGGGTAGCCTTTGCGAGAAGTTTAACTATAACAGGAGGACATTTATGTCAACTCAAATAACGACAGCTTTTGTGCAACAGTACAAAGCAAACGTTGAGCATCTCTTGCAACAAAAAGGTTCTCGCCTACGTCCATACGTAAGAGTCGAATCTCAGAACGCTGAGTACGAATTTTACGATAGAATAGGTGCTACTTCTGCATTAGAGGTGACAGGTCGTCATCAAGATACTCCGCTCATCACAGTACCACACGATAGAAGACGTGTCTCACTACGTGACTTTGATTGGGCTGAATTAATTGATAGAACCGATCGTATTAGATTATTAATCGATCCTACTTCTCCATACAGTCAAAACGCAGGTTTTGCTTTAGGTAGAAAAATGGATGAGATTATTATCGAATCAGCTTTTGGAACAGTTTACACAGGTAAAACTGGTTCTAGCTCTGTAACACATCCAGCAGGCCAGGTAATCCCGGTCAACTATGTTGAAAGTGGTTCAGCAGCTAACTCTGGTCTTACAATTGGTAAACTAAGAAGAGCTAAACAAATATTAGACCAAAACGAAACAGATCCAGGTGATCCTCGTTACATCATTGTAACAGCAAAACAAATTAATGATTTGCTACAATCAACTGAAGTAACAAGCGCTGACTTTAACTCTGTTAAAGCTTTGGTACAAGGGGACGTTAACTCGTTCATGGGCTTTGAGTTCATTAGAACTGAGCTCGTTGCGACAGATGCAAACTCTTACAGAAGAGTTATTTGCTACTCTAAATCTGGTCTATTGCTTGCAGTAGGTGCGGATGTAAATGTAGACATCGGTCCAAGACGTGATAAACGTAATTCAACACAAGTATATTGCTCTGCTTCATTCGGCGCTGTCCGTATGGAAGAAGAAAAAGTACTTGAAATTAAATGCGCAGAATAAGGAGGTAGAAGATGGCTGTAACAACACAAAAATCTACAGAGCATACTAACGCTACTGCTGTACCTCCGTCATTTGTTCAACCAACTGAGGCTCACGGTAGAGTACGTATTATGTTCTTTACTCATGCTCAAGATGGCGCAGGAGATGCTACATCAAGTGTAGCGCTAGGTAAACTACCAGGTGGTAGAGTACGTGTACTATTATCTTCATCTAATGCTTATGTTAACTGGACTACAAGTTCAGCTACATTAGATCTTGGATGGGACGCTTATACAGCGGTTGATGGTACAACTACTGCTGCTGATCCAGATGGACTAGTAAATGGTCTTAACGTGGATACAGCAGGTCAATTCGCTTTTGGAGCAGATCAATCTGCTACTGGCGGAACCTGGGTTTTTGAAAGTCAGGACGGAGTTGTTCTTCGTGCTACTTCTCAAGACACAGCAATCGCTGATGGCGATGACCTAGTCGGCTACATCATGTATGTTGTAGACTAATAAAACGGGGGTACTTCGGTACCCCCACCTTAGGAGCAAAAGATGGCAACAGCAGCGGCAGACGTTGATTTAGTAAATAGAGCTTTAGCACTTTTAGGTGTTGAGGCTATTACTTCATTAGCAGATACAAGTAAACCAGCTTCAGCAGCTAGTGTTTTATTTGATGATACAAGAGCTTCAGTATTTAGAGCTCACCCATGGAATTGTTTAATTAAACGTGCTTCATTAGCACAAGATGTCGTAGCACCTGCTTATGGCTTTACATATAAATATGCATTACCAGCAGATTATCTAAGACTTGTAAATATAGAAAATGGTACAGAATTATTTCAAATTGAAAATGGCTTTATCCTATATGATGAAGATACATTAAATATTAAATATGTAGCACTAGATACAGATGTTACAAAATATGATCCATTATTAAAAGATGCATTAGCAGCAAGACTTGCATACGAATTAGCACAACCTTTATTACAAAGTACTAGTGCAATGTCAGACATGTTTACTTTATATGAAAGTAAATTAAAAGAAGCTAGATATGTAGATGCACAAGAAAATTGTTATGATACATTAGAAGCAGATTACTGGATTGAATCAAGACAAGGACTAAATAGACCAAATATTGAAACACCTCCAAGGAAATAAATATGGCTAAAGGTACGCCGATACAAACAAATTTCACTGGTGGTGAAATCAGTCCTAAACTACTAGGTCGGGTTGATCTAGAAAAATATTCACAAAGCTGTAAGAATATACAAAACTATATTGTATTCCCACATGGTGGATTAACAAAAAGATCTGGCACAAGATTTGTAGCTGAATGTAAAGATAGTACAAATAATAAAAGATTAATACCATTTATATTTAGTACAACACAAGCTTATATATTAGAGTTTGGTAATACATATATTCGTTTCTATCGTAATGAAGGTCAAATAGAATCTTCTGGTTCACCATATGAAATATCATCGCCATATGCACACGGTGATTTAGATGGTTTATCTTTTACACAATCTGCTGATGTTTTATATGTAACACATCCTAATTATCAAACTAGAAAGATAACAAGAACAGGTCATACAACATGGACAGTTACAAAGTTTGAACCACAAGACGGTCCATACTTAACAGACAATACAACAGCTACACAATTTCATTTATCTGCTCATACAGTAGGTGCTGGTAGAACATTAACAGCCGATGCTGATACATTTGCAAGTACTGATGTTGATCGTGTTTTTAGATTTCGTACTGGTTGGGGTTTAATTACAGGTTATACTTCAGCGACTGTTGTTACTGTAGAAATATTTGTTGATACAGGTTCTGCATCACATTCTACAGATTGGGCACTTGGTGCGTGGTCAGGTACTACCGGTTGGCCAGCATGTGCTACATTCTATCAAGATCGTTTATTCTTTGGTAATACAACAAATCAACCAAATACAGTATTTAGTAGTAAGTCAGGTGACTTTGAAAACTTTGCAGCAAATGATATTTCAACTGGTGCAGTTGCTGATGATTCAGCTCTTATCTTTACATTGTCTACAGATCAGGTAAATGCAATACGTTGGATGTATGGTGCAAAACAATTAGAAATAGGTACATCAGACGGTCCATTTTTAATGTCATCAGGTTCTGATAACTTAGCATTAACACCTACAAACGTAACAGTAAATAGAGAATCAACTGATGGTTCAGCAGCACAAAAACCAGTAGGTGCTAGTAAATTTACAATATATACAGATTCAAATAAAAGACGTATTAGAGAACTAGGATATAAATTAGAGGTAGATGGTTTTGTAACTAATGATTTAACTTTACTTGCAGAGCATATTACAACAGGCTCTACAATTAAAAGTCTTGCATATGCCAGATCTCCTAACAACATTGTATGGATGTTATTAGAAGATGGTAGTTTACGTGGTATGACATATGAACGCGATCAAAATGTAGTAGCATTTCATCGTCATGTTTTAGGTGGTACAGACGTATCTATAAAATCTATTGCTACAATACCTAACTCAACAGAAACAGAGAATCAACTTTACTTAATTGTAAGTCGTACAATTAATGGTGCTACAAAACACTATGTAGAATTTTTAGAAGAAGTATTTGATACAAACGAAGGTAAAACAGTATCTGATGCATTTTTTGTAGATTCAGGATTAACATATACAGGTTCAGCTACATCTTCAGTTACTGGACTAAGTCACTTAGAAGGTCAAACAGTAAAAGTACTAGCAGATGGTGCTACACATCCTGATGTTACTGTTTCATCAGGTGGTATTACATTGACAAGAACTGCTACTAAAATACACGCAGGACTTGGTTATACAGCTTCTGCTACTACACTAGACCCTGAGATACCTGATCAATTTGGTACATCTCAAGGTAAGACAAGACGTGTAGAACGTACAAGTATACGTGTTGTAGATACTTATACTTTACAAGTAGGTCCTGAAGGTGGTACGATAGAAGAGATACCATTTAGAGCCGCTGGTGACCCTATGGACACTATTACACTATTTACAGGGGATAAACGTATTCTGATTAATCATCAGCCAGACCGTAAATTTAACCTAGTTATACAACATAATAAGCCACAACCATGTACGGTATTGGCTTTAATGTACGCATTGGTGGTGTCCGACAGATGATATATAATATACTATTACATAAAAGGAGAATGTCTTAATGTGCGTAACAGCTTTAGCAATAGCCGGTACTACCTTAGCTTTAGGTTCTAACCAAATAAAAAATGATGCTAACCAAAGTGCTGTAAACTATAATATTGCAATGGCCGAGCAAAATAAACAGATGGTCGATGATCAGACTGATTTTGCTGTATTTAGACACGTAGATAGTGTACAACGAGTACTAGGAAGTCAACGAGCAGGATATGGTGCATCTGGTGTTACAATGGAAGGTACACCAATGAACGTAGCTATGGATACTGCAACACAAGGTGAGATTGATCGACTTGCTATTGTATATGGTGCTGACGTTAAAAAAGCTAGCTTAGATTCACAAAAAGCAACAGAGAGATTTAGAGGTCAGTCTATGCAAGCTGCCTCAGATCTTGCAATGATGGAAACTTTACTAGGCGGCGGTAAGAAAGTTTATGACGCTGGTAAATCAGAAGGATATTGGGGGACATAATGCCGATAGTACCAGGTTATTCACAAACAAAACAAACAAGCCAACTAGAAGTAGAAGAGGCTAAAGCATGGGTATTTAATAAATCAGCTGCCTTTGAAAAAGCACAAACTGGTTTTGAAAAAGATTTAAATGGATCTATAGTACCTGAAGAATATGCAAGAAATCCTCTTAGCAGCGATAGAGACAATCCTAATACTTATACAAATCAAGTAAAGGATAATATAGATTCATTACTACAACAAGATGAGTTTGTACCACCTAATAAAACAGCAGAAGATTTATGGTCAGCTTACACAAATAAATATAAAGAGCAATCGTTAACAAAAGCTATTGTTTCAGAATCTGCTATTAATATGAACGGTAGAAAATCAATACTGACAAATACAATAAATGAAAATATAAAAAGCATTGAAGAAAACCCAGATTCATATGAATTAAAACAAGCACAAACAGCTTTTGCTTTTGAAGGTGCACAACAATATATGTCTACAAATACTAGTTTTGAATTAAAAGATAAAGCTGAAAAAGGTTATCATACTGCTTATATGAAAGGATCTGCAAAAACATCTCCAATGAAACTGATGGAAGAAATATTATCAGGTAAACATAATAAGATGGATAAAGAAGAAGTACAAAAACACTTCTATCAAGCTTTTAAAAATTATAGAATACAAGCAAGAACTGAAATAAAACAGCTCCACCAATTTGTAAATGATGAATTAGCTAAAATAGCAATGGGAGTTCCAGATAATCTTGAAACACTTACTATGGAAGATTATTATACAGATGACGTTGCAATGAAAATAGCTGTGATGTCAGACTGGTTTGGAAAAAATATGACTGATAAAACTAGAAGAACAGAGTATGGTGAATCACAAAGAACAGCTGTAGAACAGGATCAATATGGTAATTGGTATATAGTTCCTACAATAAGATGGGATGGTAAAAACTATGAAAGATATAGTAACCGTACTGCATTAGACCTTGCTTTAGTAAATGGTGATGCTGTAAGGGTTAAAGATTTACAGCAAGGAAACAACATAAGTAATAAGATGTCGAGGATGTTAAGCTATGGCGATTAAAACGTATACAGCTAAAAAAAGTATTACAGGTATTAGTGTAGGTGGTATTCAAGGTGGAGCTCCGACTATGGGCTCATCAAGTAGTTCAAGTCTTGGTGCTTCATTATTAAGTTTAAGTAGTACTTTACTTGATGCAAGCAAAAAAAGAGATATGAATAAAGCTGCTGGTGCTTTAGCTACTACAGTAAAAGATAATATAAATGATGTAGAATTTAAACAAAAATACGAAGCTGATCAAATTAATTTTAAACAAGCTTATCTTGATGGTAATTTAAAACAAGAATTTGCAAGTAGTACTTTGTCAAAAGCGTTTCCTGATTATAATAAATATAACGATGAGGATTTAATGAGTATACTTGGTACAAGTAATACTCTTGGAAATACATATATAACTGCTTATAATAATGACCAAGCTCAATACCATTTAGATTATACAGACGACTTTACAGATATAGATCCTTCTACAAACCTTGCAGCGTATACACAGCAAATGAAAGACACACAAACAGTATCTGGTACAAAATTTAAAAGTATATACCCTCAATCATATATACTAGGAGAAAAAGCTAAATATGATTCATTAAGGGGTCAACAAAAAGGTATGTACTTAAAACAAAAAGAAATGGAACTAGGTGGTGTAGAAGAAGCTTCAGATTTTTTTAAAGAATTAGACCTACCACTTATTGATCAATTAGGCTTAGGTATGCTACCAGATCAACAGAACTTATTTTTTGAAGCTGAGAAAATAAATGTTGACGCTATGCTGGGTGGAGATAAAAAGATCGACGGTCTAGAAAAAGGAGATATAGAAACAGCTGCTGAAGCTCTTATAGAAGATTTTACTGATGCACTTTCTGGTGGTGACCCATTTTATAAAGGTATGATAAAAACAGAATTACAAGACAGAATCGTAAAAATGGGTATTTTACAACATAACCTATCAGGACAAGACATTACAACAGCCATGGAGACTGCATTTAATTCATTAAAAGGTGGTAAGGAAATAATTGGAACTAGTGATATTGACGGTGTAAAAATTATTGTTGATCAAAATTTTGAGGTAGGTGGACAAAGACTACAAGCAGATACAATAAAAAATAATCTGTTAAACATTAAACAAATACCTAGTGTTAATGCAATGCTTCAAGAATATATTTTTAGTGTATATAATCCACAAGTTTTTGAAAGTATGAGTGACTCACCACTAGATGATGCAGATAAAAGAAGAGAAACTCTAAGATTAGTAGAAGAAGAATTAGTTTTAAGAAATGCTCCTGATGGTAGAGAAGGTATACAAATATTTGTTAATACCCCATTTGGTGCACAACCTTGGTTAGATGTTGATGGTTCAGATATTGTAATACCTTGGGAATTACTTAATGACCCAAACGAACTTTCAATTAAACCAGAAGGTGATTTATATGGTGTTTGGCCATTTAGAAAATCTGAAGCAGAACGAGATAAGATCAGGCAAGCAAAATTTGCAAATACTCATAAGTGGATGAATAGTACGGAATGAACTTCTTTAGAAAAAAAGAGCATTATCAAGATCCCACATTTTCTAGTAGAGCATTTGATGTACTACAACCTAGTGCTGAATCCGTAACAGAAGCTGCTACAAGAAGAGGTTGGGGATTATCACCAACTGATACTTTCCAACGTATGTCAGCAGACGCTAGTTTAAAAAGAATAGAGTACTCTATGCAAAACAATAAGTATATAAGTCCTCAATCAATGCAGTATTTCTTAGATAACTCTGAATTTGATCAGTTTGAAATGTTAGATATTACAGAAGCTAATAATCTATATGGTTCAGATACACTTAAATTTGACGAACCTATTTCTAATGTAAGAGCTGCAGAAACAAGACGTAGGCACGATGCATTTAAAAAACAAGATTACATATTAGCTAAAGCTACGGGCGGAAGATTTTTTAAAGGTATGTTTATAGAAATGGGAATGGCAATGATTGATCCATTTAACCTAGCTCTTATACCTGTAACTGGTGCTAACTTAGTTACTAAAAATATTAGAAGAATGGAAGATGGTGCTAAGAAGTTTGGTATCATAGGAGCTGCTGGCGGTTTTGCTGCGACATCTGTAACAGAACCCTGGATTTATGCTCAAGCACAAGCTGAACAACTTGACTATAACATGTATCATTCTCTTATAAATGTAGGTGCTGGTACCATTTTATCAGGTGGTCTTGGTTCTATAGCAGGTGCTATTACTCGTGCATATAAACCTACACCTTATAAAGAACTAGAAACTGAAATTAAAAATTCAAAGAATATTGACGAAGAAACAGCAAACCAACATAAGAAAATAGAAATAGCAGAAACAGAAGCAGGTAGAGACCCTGGTCCAGTACATAATATAATGGATGAAATAAAAGAATTAGAAAGTAAAATTATACTAGAAGAAGATTTTGTAAAAATAAGAGATACTTTAGAAGCTCAAAAAGATGTAAAAAGAAAACTTAAAAAACTAGAAGGAGATGAAAAAGCTCTAAACGCTAAAATGGAAGCTATGGAAGATATTTCAGGATCTGAAAGTCTTATCAAAAAATTAGAATTAATAGAGCGTAGAAAAGTAAAACTAAATAAAGAAATTAAGTTACTAGATGAGTCCATGAAAAAAATGGGTAACATACAAAAAAACATGGACGCTTTTGAAATATTTGTAAAACTTAGAGAAGGTGTTACAGTAACAAAAGGTAAGGACAAATACAGAGTAAGAGCACATTATAAAGACTTTGAAAAAGATAATTTAGGCGACTTTACTGAAGAGTCACTTGGTAAATTTGCAGCTATTGCAGACGAACAAAAACAAAAACTAGAATCTTTGTTAAGAGAGATTGGTTACGATGAGTTAACAATAAGAGATATTTTAAAACTTACACGTAAGAAATTAGTTACAGAAGCAGATAAACGTAAGTTTGTAGAGATATTAAGATCAGCTCAAGTACAAAAGCTACAACCACAGATACAACAAAAACTAAAAGAATTAAGACAAAGACTACAAGATGGTAAAGTAGATGAAGTAGACACAGATATCGATGGTACTGTTATTGTAGATAAAGACAAAGGTCCTGAAATGAAAGAAGCAATTGATGAATCAAATGCTGATTATAAAGCATCAACAGATGTACTACTAACTAAAATAAATAAAGCTGATGCAGATCGTATAAAAGAAAATAGAGATGCAGAATTAGAAAAAATAAATGATGAAATGATTCTAGGTAAAGATGATAAAGCCGATACCGAGATGATCGATGACATAGCAAACTGTATAACAAAGAGTAAATCATAATGGCAAAAGAACAGTGTTTATTAGATATTAAAAAAATAATACTTAGGTACTATCCTGACGTTAATAAAAAAATGACAGGCGAGCAAATAGACGAGTTTATTGAAACAGTATATCGTGCGTTGTCTAGCAAATTAACTATGACTAAAAAAGGTAAAGGAGCTATACCTGCAAGTCAATTATCTACACTAACTAAAGAAATAAAAAATGAATTAATAGAAGAACAACAAATTGCAAAAGCACTACGTGAACGTAATGCATTTATTGATGCACAAGTTGAAGCTCAGCATATAAAAAATATAGAAGAACACCCTTATCCTTGGTTATATTTAAAACAACTTATGGTTGGTAGTATTGAATCTATGGATGCAAGAGGTAAAAAGACTATAGGCTATGGACAAAAAGATTCTATTGATGCTGAACAAATGCAACAAGTAGCCGATCGTCTAGGTAGATTAGATAACACTCTTAAGCAACGTAAATTAGATGATCTGATCTGGCAGAAAAAATACCACGACGATATAATAAAAGAAGGCTATAACTTAATAAATGGTTTACCAGTACAAAATAAAAAAGCTGGTGAAATGGCACAAGCCTTAATTGACAACTATAATGAACTAGCAAGAGAAGCAAATCAATTAGGTTCTATGAGACCTGAAAATGATTTTGATGCAATCTTTAGTGTAAGTCATAACCGTGAAGCAATATTTAAAAGCTATAAAGAATGGAAAAAAACAATAGTTCCTCTAATAGATATAGATAGAACACTAGTAGATGTTGGAAGAACAGATAAAGATTTTAATGATAGACTATACGCATTATGGGAAGCATTAACCGAGGGTAAAAATATACAGTACGGTGGTGCTGTATATAGAGATAGAAAAGGAAGCTTTATGCTACGTGGCGGTAAGTTAAAAACAGGTTTTACAGGCGCTGGTAATATAGCTAGAAAATTATCTCAAGACCCACAAATCTATTTTAAAGATGCTGACAGCAGAATTAAATACAACGAAAAATATGGTACAAAAGATTTTCTAGAAAGCCATATTTATGATATGGAACATACTATTAGAAATACAGTTCTTATGAGACGTTTAGGTACAAACCCTAGAGTTATGCTTAAAAAACTATCTGATGCTGCAGAAAAAACTGCAAAACAAAGATATAAAGATGCATCAGGTGCAGAAGAAAAAGCATTAAAAAAACAGATAGATGAATTTAGTAGGAAAGATCTAAGAACTAAACTACCTAAAAAAGTAAATGACTGGATGAATGAGCTTGACAACTCAGCTAACATAACTCAAAATATAACTCTTGGTTTTTACTCCCGTGGTTTACGAGCTCTACAAACTATGGGTAAATTAGGAAGTGCAATGTTATCTGCTGTATCAGACGTACCTATAGCTGCTCATGTACTTATTGCACAAAATGTAAACCCAGTAAAAGCTTATCTAGATACATTTAGTAATATATTTAAAGGCGTTGGTGGTATTAGTAAAGCTGATCGTATGAGAGCAAATAGTATGGGTATAGCTCTTGACGGATTTAGAGGTGCTGCATATGCACGTTTTGGTGCTAATGATAATGTACCTGGTAAATTAACTAAAGCCATGCAGATCTTCTTTAAATATAACTTAATGAACTGGTGGAATGATTCTCATCGTGTAGGTCTTGCTTTTCAATTATCACACAATATAGCAAGTCATAAAAATAAAGCATTTAATAAGTTACCTGAAGGTATACGTAATACAATGCTACAGTATCGTATTAGTGAAACTGAATGGAATATTTATCGTAAATATGGTATACAAAAATCTGATCAAGGTGAAATGTTACTTGCTGATTTTGTAGATAACTTAGATGATGTTGAAGTAGGCAGATATATTCAAGCATTAAAAGATGAAGGTAGAATACAAGAACTATCTTTCATACCAGTAGATACAGCCAAAGTTACTGGTATTACAAATAAACAAGCTCGTCATTTACTTAGACAAAGACTATCTACAATGTATACTGATTCTGTAAACTCAGGTATTATTATGCCAGGTGCTTGGGAACGTGCTGCATTAAGTCAAGGTACACAATCAGGTACATTTGTAGGTGAAATGATGAGACATATTACCTTGTTTAAATCATTTCCAATTACAGTAATTCGTAAAGCAGCTGGTGCACAAGTTAACTCAGTAAGATCTGGCGGTCAAGTAAATGGTAAATTACTTGCATCATTAATTGTTGCACAAACAGGTTTTGGTTGGTTATCTACTATGTTAAAAGATGTATCTAAAGGTAAGGAACCTTATACTATACCAGATGCTTTTGCTGAATCAAATCCAGACGTGCTTAAAGCACAAATAACAAGAGCTATATCACAAGGTGGTGGTTTTGGTTTATATGGCGATCTATTATTTGGTAACTACAATAGATACAGTAACCAATTTATACCGTTTGCTAT
>CEVG01158688.1_pt1 | contig 12024 bp, 21 predicted proteins | sample 356511 | NCBI WGS metagenome assembly CEVG01 (sample SAMEA2623426, study PRJEB7988) | marine metagenome | biome: marine biome (ENVO:00000447); feature: surface water layer (ENVO:00002042); material: "saline water (ENVO:00002010), including plankton (ENVO:xxxxxxxx)" | depth 5 m | reverse complement strand
GCTGCTGCTGAGTCTGTGCCTGTTGCACTTACTGCACCTAGCATCGGTTAATAAATAATCCTGTTCGGGATATCTAAATAGAGGGGTAACACCCTCTATTTTTTTGTGTCTGCATATTATTATCCAGAAGGAAGTTTTGGACCTATCTGTGATGTAATCCTCCCAGAGGTAATAACAGGTCCATATTTACCGTCCGAACTTAGGGACAGAGAGGATGATGAAACGCGAGTTACTGTAATCCAAGATCCTAGAACTGATCTCCCTGGAACTCCTGATGGTCAGTACAATGTCTTTCCTAACTTACCAAGATTTAAAGCACAACGATGTAAGCAAAGAGAAGATGGAAGTTTCTATGACTGTGAGTACGAATATGATTTACCAGTCACTTGGGATTGTGAAGGATTAAATCCTGCTAAGGAACCTTGTGCAGGATTCTTTCCAACACCTAACTTTGATTTTGATCCTTCTTTCTTTACACCTGTCATTACTGCTGACTCTTGTATCTCTTGGGATCCAGAAATTAATATCAAACCGATCAAGTATTATTTGCCGAGTGGTGTAACGATCACAAAGTATAGAAAGCAAAGATCTACTCCACTAACATTTCCTGTCACCAGTGAAACACAGGAAACTATTGTTGAGAATGATTTGACTGTGCAGTTTGACTCTACAGGTTCCAATCTTATTGTCACAGGAACTGCAGGTAATGGTAGAGTTGCACTGTCCCTAAGTTGGGATGACAGTCTGAAGACTGCACAGACTGCTCTAGGAAAGATTGAGGTCAATGGTCTTACATTCTTACAACACTACTGTAGGAACGTTGCAGACCTCTCTCCTACGCTCTCTGGCACCTCTCTGATGAGTTGGGGGACTGGATCAGGTGAGCGTGGAGGGTTTAGAAAACCTCTCGAACATGATGGTATTGGCAATCAATACATTGCTTTTGGATCAGCAGGTACTTCTCCATTCAACTCTCTACAATCTACACGAACTGCTACAGTCAATTTAGATCTGTCAGATGCAAATGTATTATTTGTGTATGCGATCATGGGTAATGATAATAACGGTGGGGAGAGAGTTAACGATCCAGGTGAAGGACTTACAGTAGTCTGGCCAAATGGAGATGTGACTTCTTTTGATGGATTAGAATCGTATCAAGATAGTGATCAAAGTAGAAGTACTTGGGATCAACGTAACTCTAAGTTTAGATACTGTGAAACTAGAATTCCAAATGCTTATAGAACTTCTAATGTAAACGTACAGTTCAAACAAACTCTCACAAGCACTGGTAATGAGTTGAGAAATGATCCAACTATTTCACTTGCAGCATTCTTTAACCAACTAGGTAACATTGAAATTACTGGACAAGGATCTGGTACTCTCACACTTAACTTTGACTGGAGTGATAATCCAAACACATATGGTCAGGCAGTAAATACAATCGAAGTTGGAGGTCAAACTTTTACTCAGAGTGGTAGTGGTGGAAGTCAATCAAAAAATATATCTATTTCTGCAGGACAAACTATCAACGTTACATACAACTCAGATAATCTAAACTATCGTTTGGTTGATAACGGTAGAGTTGTTTGCTTGATGGACAGGGATAATGATGATTGTAATGCCAATCTCAGAGTTGGTAATATCACCATGGATCCTATTGCAACTAGTGATCCAAACTGTTTTGATAGTATTGGCATCGCAAGGATTGGATATCGTGGTGGTGGCATAGAAGATAAAGTGAACAAAGGAACTATTAGAAAGTCTAAGAACTTTGCTGCAGGAACTTATCCAATCACATATACAGAAAGAGCACAAACACCTGTTCGTGATAGTTCTCTTGCAGCACTACAATTTAAAGATAATGATGGCAATGATACTAACGCTACGTTTGCAGCAACAAATGATGGTGATGATCAAACAACTGTTGTCACACAGGGATACTGGAGTGATGAAGGAAACAAGTATGCTGTATGGGTGAACCCAGAGCAATGTACTTTACCACTTGAGACACAACAGGTAACCTATAAGATTCCTATTCCTGCTACAGACACCTACACGATCACTGGTGGTAGTGATGATAGGATGTCTGTATTCTTAGGCAACTCTACTACTGCACTCACAAACTTCAATGATGTCCCTGGTGGTATCTTTGCAGGTGGTTCATATAATACACCTTACTCCCAAACTCTTACTCTGAATGCAGGTGAATTAATCTTAACAGTGAACTGTTTCAATAGTGCAGCAGGTTTCCTTGACGGTGATGGTTTACCATTCGGTAGTGCATTCGATTGGGCAAGAAATCCAGGTGGATGGTATCTTAAAATCTGTAGAGGAACTTCTTGTTGGGGTGGCAATACCGATCCTTGGGTCAAGTCAGGACCTCACCAAGCATGGAATACTTTGATGAATGAATATGCTGTATACCCATCTAGTGTGGAAACACTTAGTGGTACACCTCATAGTGCAACTGCAAGTATTAATATTACACAAGCAGGTAACTATGAACTAGAAGTATCTGCTGATAACAGTGCAACATTCACATGGGATGGAGTATCTGTAGGAACAGCGACTGGTTTTACGAGTAGTTCTACCATAAATATTAATAACGTAGGCATAGGACCTCATTTACTTGGGGTCACAGTAACAAACAATCCACCCGCTTCGGGTAACGCTGACAACTGGTCAAAAAATCCAGGAGGTGTTGCATACAGATTGAAATATGCATCTGGTTCTACAGTAAATGCAACTTTCGATTCTAATGGAAACATCGTAACTACAGGTTCTGGCAGTAGAGAGTTTACTTTAGCATTCCAATGGAGTGATAACCCAAGCAGTTATGATACTGCTCTAGGAACCTATCGAGTAGCAGGAGAAAGTTTTGTTCAGACTCCTGGAACTTCATCAGGTAACACCACTAAAACAGTTACACTAGAAGGAGGACGTACTTACACTGCAGTCATCATTGATAACTCAGGAGGGTTTGTAGTTCAACAAAGTGGCACTAGATTATGTTTTAGAGATCTTGATGGTAGTGATTGTAATGCACAACTTGACATAAGCGCAGGTAACAGTGTAGACTTATATGCATCAACATCAATAGACCTGACAAATCAATCCTCATTAGATACTACAGGTAATCTGATTTGGACAACGAGAGACGCTACAGGTTATGAAATGACAGAAGTTGCATCCGAAGGAGGGTACTAATGGACTTACCAAAGATTAAAAATGAAGATCTACCTAAGGAACTCAAAGAGATCCTAGGTGATGATGACGCAGAGTTTGAAGCGATCATGGACCCCATGGACTATATTGATATTCAATTTGATCCTGATGCATGGTATGAGGGAAGAACTAAAGTTGCTGAGATGCTAGTTGAATCAAGAAAAAAACTAGAGGAGATCCGAAATGAGATTAAAAGAAACAATAAAGGCAGCGAAAAAAATCATTAAGGCACGCAAAAAGAATAAAATGTGCTATACTAAGGAGGAGGTTATGTATGCTAAACTTCTTAAGAAACGTGCCGAGCAGAAGTTGAAGGAGAAACATTCAACTGACACTTGACAAAACCTTAAGATCATGTTAGTATAAATACTCGGTGAAGGTGGGACGCCACCTGATTAAGTATTTCCGAATGCCTCAACTACTCGCGCTAGGTCATCTTCAATCAACCTAACACGAAGTCATGTCGAGACTTCTTCCATCTGCGGGTAGAAAAATTCCGCAAGTAAATTCTTTTAAAAACATGTCTATTAAATCTGTAATCGCAGCAACTGTTGCTGCTCCTCTTCTCGCCTCTGGTGCTGCATTCGCAGGTCCTTATGTGAACGTAGAAGCAAACTCCTCTTGGACTGGTTCAAATTATACTGGTACTAATACTGACGCTCACGTTGGTTGGGAAGGTACTCTTGGTGAATCTGCATCATACTACGTTCAAGGCGGTGCTACTTTCATTTCTCCTGATGGTGGGGAAGCAGACACTGTTCCTTCTGGTAAGGCAGGTCTTGGTCTTGGATTGTCCGATGCCCTTTCTGCATACGGTGAGGTTAGTTTCGTTGGATCTGGCGACAGCAATGTTGATCGCGGATATGGCACGAAGGCAGGTCTTAAGTACTCCTTCTAGTATCGTTACTATATAAAATAAACCTAGGGGATCTAAGGGTCCCCTTTTTTATTCTCCCTACTCATGCTAATGAACTTTGCTGTTTACACTCGTACTGGTTGTCCTTACTGCACTAAAGTAAAACAAGTGCTTGAAGGAAAAGGTTATTCTTTTAGAGAATATAAATTAGGGGTTGACTTTGAACGCGATGCGTTCTATAATCAATTCGGTAACGGTTCTACCTTTCCTCAGGTAGTGCTGAACAGTACCAATCTTGGTGGTTGCACTGAGACTGTACAATACCTCCGTGAAAACAATCTTATCTGATAATGGATGAATTTTATGATCTTGTTGAGCGATCTATTGATTGCGCCTTTGAAGAAAACAAATTTTACTTTCATGCTTACGACTATCTAAAGTCTAACAAGATCAAGAGGAAGGAGATAACCGAGTTTATTGAATCCTCTACCGCTGATACAATCTCACAACTGTGTTATGATTTAGAAGCGTACATTAAGGGTGGATCTGATTCTGATCATCGATTCATTCGTGAAGCGTATGGTCACCTTGGTAAACCAAGGGCACGAAAGATCAAAGACTATTTGTATCGCATCCTACAAGATGCTTGGCAATATGAAAGAGATCGTAGACCAGGACGCAGGAAACCTTCTAAATAATATCAGTTTAACTATAGGAGGTTGGTTTCCATATAAACACTTTTACCTAAGGAGGAAACCATGCTAATCGCACTAGCAGTTCTTGTTACCATCGGTGCATTCTTTCTGGGAATCACTGTATCATGGTTGGCAAAAGGATACGTTGAAGATTTTATCGAAAACGCTGCCTATGCCAAGTCTGTGACACACCCTGAGATGCTTGATGAAGACGGTAACATTCTACATGATGAACTTATCTACGTCAGACCAACATCACCTTGGGACATCCAAGATCTTGACGATGACGAAGACGATTGATTTCATTATACTAAAATCATTATGGCAACACGAAACATGGATAACAGCAACCCTAGGTTGCTGATCAGTGAGGTACTGAGAAAAGTATCTAACGCAAAAACAAAAAAGGAGAAAATAGAGATTCTCCATAAGCATAATAGTCAGGCACTCAGGTCAATCTTGATCTGGAACTTCGATGAGAGCGTGATCTCCATGCTCCCAGAAGGTGATGTACCATACACACCTAACGATGCACCTGTAGGAACCGATCACACTCGCTTAGAGCAAGAGTATAAGGGTCTCTATAGATTCGTCAAGGGTGGTGCTGATAAACTACCCAGTCTGAAAAGAGAATCTCTATTTGTCCAACTATTAGAAGGACTCTCTGCTGAAGAGGCAGAACTTATTTGTCTTGTAAAAGATAAGAAGTTAAGTTCCAAATACAAACGCATTACTAAAGCAGTGATCCAAGAAGCATTTGAACAAATCGAGTGGGGGCAAAGAAGTTGAAAGTTCTTCACGAGAACTGTGAGAAAGAAAAGGCAAACGATACTTCGTTGCCTTATACTGCCTACCTTGTAACCTATAAGGTAGATGGTAAAGAACGTTATGATATTTCTATTTGCCAGAAGGCAGTAGAACTATTTGATTATTACTATGACCTCTACAAGAAGGACTTTGTAACTTTTGCTCAGACAAAAGGCAATGTAAACCCTAAACTGTGGCAAGATCCCACTGAAAAGAAAACCGCTAAGAAAAAGAAAACCAGATGAATGTTAGTTTGATTTCGGTCACTCCCGATGCGGAGAAGACTATTGGTTATGTAGCACGAGTAAGCAATCCAAAGAATCAGGAGAACCCTAAGGTATCAGGGTTACTGAAGTACTGTATCAAGCATGGTCACTGGAGTGTTTTTGAACAAGCGTTCATGACTCTAGAGATTTCTACAACGAGAGCAATCGCTGCCCAAATTTTGAGGCATCGTTCTTTCACATATCAAGAGTTTTCACAACGCTATGCAGACAGTACTCTTCTCGGTGGAGCATCATTGCCGAAACTCAGACGACAGGACGATAAGAATCGTCAGAACAGCATCGATGATGTTGATCCTTTCTTAGTTCAAGAGTATGATATTAAGATGCGTAAGGTTATCGATGATGCCTTTGCACTTTATGAAGACATGCTTTCTCGCGGTATTGCCAAAGAGTGTGCTAGAATGATTCTACCTTTGTGTACACCTACCAGAATCTATATGTCAGGATCTCTTCGATCTTGGATGCACTACATAGAGTTACGATCTGGTCATGGTACACAACAGGAACACATGGACATCGCTAACGAATGTAAGCAGATCTTTGTGGAACAATTTCCTATTATTTCAGAAGCAATGGAGTGGAACTAATGCCTACTTACCCAGTAAAAAACAAAGAAACTGGAGAGACAAAGGAACTCTCCATGACAATGAAAGAGTATGATCAATGGCGAAAGGATAACCCAGACTGGGATAAAGACTGGTCTGCGGGTGTAGGTGGTCACATGTATGGCACACCTAAGATGGACGATGGTTTCAAAGAAGTCATGTCCAAAGTACAAAAAGCACATCCTCGTTCAAACTTGAGTCGATTCACTTAAATTATGGCAAGAGCAAGAAAAGGAACTAACGCTCCTAAAACTTTTCCCAATGGTATGTCTAAGAAGCATATGAAACGTAAGAAACCTATCGATTCATCATACATGGTTCCTGTTAAACCATTAACAGACAACCAGAAGACTGCCTTTGCACAGTACGGTGAAGGTAAGAACCTTCTACTTCATGGTGCAGCAGGTACAGGTAAAACTTTTATTACCATGTATCTTGCTTTACAAGAAGTACTTGACGAATCTACACCTTATGATAAAATATACATTGTAAGGTCTTTAGTTCCTACTAGAGAGATCGGTTTCCTTCCTGGAGACCATGAAGATAAGAGTGCACTTTATCAGATTCCATACAAGAACATGGTTAGATACATGTTCAGTATGCCTGACGATAACTCATTTGAAATGCTTTATGACAACTTACGAGCGCAGGAAACTATTAGTTTCTGGTCTACAAGTTTTATTCGTGGTGTTACTCTTGATAACGCTATCGTTATTGTAGACGAGTTCTCCAACTTAAACTTTCATGAGTTGGATTCAATGATCACCAGAATTGGTGAAGACAGTAAGATTATGTTCTGTGGTGACATCACTCAGACTGACCTTACACGAGAGAATGATAGGTCTGGTATCTCAGACTTCATCAAGATCTTACAAGAGATGAAAGAGTTTGCATGTATCGAGTTTGATATCAATGATATTGTTCGCTCAGGTCTTGTTAAATCTTATCTCATTAGTAAATACAATCTTGGATTTTAATGTTTGACTTCGTTAAAGTAGACTTCAAAGAAATAGAAGTTGAACCTGTGAATGATAATGGCGTTCGCTATTATAAAATACCTGATACTGATAAATACTTTCCAAGTGTAACCTCAATCACATCGTTTCAGAACGCTCAGTTCTTCAAAAAATGGAGAACCAAAATTGGTGAGGACGAGGCAAATCGTATCACTGCACGCGCAACACAGCGAGGCACAACCTTTCACAGCATTACCGAAGATTATATCCGAGGCAAACTAAACATCGATCAGTACATGGACAACAATCCATTGGCAGTTCGTATGTTTCAATCAGCAAAGTCTACACTAAACCGTATCTCAAACATACACTGTTTAGAGACTTTCCTATACTCTCACTATCTCGGACTGGCAGGACGTGTTGACTGCATTGCTGAGTTCGATGGCGAGTTAGCAGTGATCGATTTTAAAACTTCATCTAAAGAAAAGAAGGAAGATTGGATTGAACATTACTTTGTTCAAGAGACTGCATACGCAGCAATGTTCCTTGAAAGATCTGGAATCGAGGTAAAAAAAATTGTCACACTCATTGCCACTGAAGAGGGAACTATTCAAATATTTGAGAAGTACAATCTTGATGACTATTTACAGTTACTCAAAACCTACATCTCTGAGTTCGTCGCTTTCCATAATGGTTGATAAAGTACTATCACAAGATGGTAAGAAGAAGTCTGCCAAGTCCTCAACTGAGGATAAGTTTCTCACACCTACTAAGTTTTCTCAAGAGATTGAAAGACTAGTGAAGAGTAGCAGCGGTCTAATTACTTACATCGAAGCAGTAGTTACATACTGTCAGGAAAATGAAATCGAAATCGAGACGGTTCCAAAGTTATTATCCAAACCACTCAAGGAACGCTTGAGGCATGAGGCACAACGTCTCAACTACATGAAACAAACTTCTAAGGGAGTGTTACCACTGTGACAGGGTTTGAAGTTTACAAAACTTACCTAGCACTTAAACAACACTTCACAAGAAAAGATTACGACTACGAAAAGTATCGAGGTAAAGTTCGCGCTTCCGAACAATCTTTTGAGCAGCGACTAGATCGATACTTCTTCAAAAAACTAGCGGTGAAGTACAAAGATCATGAAGTCTTTGATTACTTCATCGCTAACTTTTTGGAAACACCCAGAGGGTACATCAAATCATTTAGTGTGGAGACCTACACACGGTGGAAAATTGATCGAGAGTCTTTGACTTATAAATTTAAGGAAGACGTGAACGTTTTACTAGATGATCTTGATGCACCTTATGAACAATCTTTTGAAGACATCTTTAAAGCAAGTAAAGGTAATCATCCTCCATTGTTGAAGAGATACTATGCTAATGAAGTTTCATTAGATACACTAGTCATCTTTGAGAACTGTTTGGGGTATATTGATAACCTTTCCAAGATATTAGTTGACCCTATCTGGGAAGATGCTAAAATGAAAATAACAAAATACAAACCTTTCTTACATGTAGACTGTAAGAAATACAAAGGAGTAATCCTAGACGTAATACAAAAGAAGCTATGAGTTTTTTCGAGTCCGAAGTCGTCCAAGAAAATCTTAATGATATTTTTAGAACATATCAACAAGTTGCTATGGTAACATCACAACTTGCTGAGATGAGCAAGAAGGAGAAACTTGATCACATCGATGGGTGTAAAGAACTCATTGAGAAACAAAAGAACTTCTACTTCCGTCTCTCTCTTGCTGCCAAGGAAGATAAAGAGGCAGCAGAAATGCAAGAACGTATCCATTCATTAGTCAATGCATTCGGATTCAAGGATCTTATGAACTGCATGGACTCAATGGTTGTGACACTCGAACAAGCAGCACAACAAGAACTTGACAGACCCTAAATAGTATGCTACGATAACAAAGTAGTACACAGACCAAATCCAACTAATACGGAGAATACAATCTATGTCTTTCGCATCACTTAAGAAAGCATCTGCAACTGGTAACACACTTGCAAAACTTACACAGGAGATTGAAAAACTCAATCAACCTCAACAGAGTTCATCCAACGTAGACGATCGTCTTTGGAAACCAGAACTCGACAAATCTGGTAACGGTTATGCTGTTATCCGATTCCTACCTGCACCTGATGGTGAAGAGATTCCATTTGCAAAAGTGTGGAGTCATGCATTCAAAGGTCCTGGTGGGCAATGGTATATCGAAAACTCTTTGACTACTCTTGGTAAGCAAGATCCTGTCTCTGAGTATAATACAGAACTTTGGAACGCAGGTGGAGAAGGATCTCCACAACGTGCACAGGCACGAGCACAGAAGAGGAAACTCTCTTACTATTCAAACATCTATGTTGTCAGCGATCCCGCGCATCCTGAGAACGAGGGCAGGGTTTTCCTTTATAAGTATGGTAAGAAGATCTTTGACAAACTTGTCGAAGCAATGCAACCTGCATTTGCAGACGAGCAACCTCTTGATCCTTTCAACTTCTGGGAAGGAGCGAACTTCAAGTTGAAGATTCGTAAGGTCGATGGTTACTGGAACTATGACAAGTCAGAGTTCGCAGCACCTGGTGCCCTTCTTGATGACGACAAAAAACTTGAGTCTCTTTGGAAGCAAGCATACTCTCTTGCTGACTTTGAAGCACCTAAAAACTTCAAGACCTATGAGAAACTCAAGGAGCGTTTGAACCTTGTGCTACAGTTGAATGCAGCACCTACTCCTGTTGATGAAAGTGAGGAGGAAGTTCTTCCTACTCCAAGTTCTAACTGGGGTGCTGAAGTGTCTAACTTCCGTGAGAAAGCAGTTGCTTCCTCACCTGTAGATACTGAAGAAGATGCTCTGTCTTACTTCTCTAAACTCGCTGAAGAAGAATGAAATTCACTCTTGCTGCCATCTTAATGGCAACATCGCTAACGGTCCCTGCTCAGGCAGGGGGTCCTCGTCACAGACATTACTATCGTGATGAGATCTGCACAAAGACGATCTATGAAGAGATCTATCGTCCCCCTCGGTCACTTGGTAATCCAAGTCCTAGAGGTCAGATCTTTTCTGAGTCTTATGATGTAGAAGTTCCATGTAGACGTAAACACTACCACTACTATGAAACTCCAAGGGTACAACCAGTACCTGACACTAATGATTGTCGAGAAGGGACAGCGATTGGTGCGTTACTAGGTGGCGCAGGAGCAGCAGCAATCTCCGAAAACGATGCTTACATCTGGTCCATTCCCCTTGGTATTGTCGGGGGAGCAATGGCAGGTTGCCAAATAGACGGAGGTTAAAATGCCACATCGATTCTCTGAAATTAAACCAGAGCACTGCTATACCAAAGAGGAAGTTGATAAACTTATCAAGGAAGCAGTAGATGAGGCACGAAGAATCGACGAAGAGTCCATGCGGAAACACAATAGAGATGCCACAATCATCTCTATGATTCTAGGGTTCACAACCCTAGCATTGTTTCTGGATGGACTCTTTCGCATCTTAGGTATCATCCCACCATTTATGGGTATCAATGTTGATATCGTAGACCGAATGGAAAATGATATCATAGATAAACTAGACTTGATCAAACAAGTTCCTATCAAACAACTTCTACAACGATGACTGATCTTCAAGTTGGCATCTATTTTATTTGCTTTGCTATAGTAGCAGGTGCATCATTTGCTTTTATGTTTAAGATGATGACCACCACACTAGAAGAGTTTAACAAACCAGTACAACGAAGGAACGTACACCCTGAGATGTCAGACGTACAGAGTGGAGAAGAGTTGTTAGTATTCAAAGCAAGTCTGGAAGAAGACGACGACGATGACGAAGGTGATGTAGTCGTAATCCGAAAATGACTTTTTAATTCCCCAGACCCCCCAAAAAAATCCCGCCAAAAATTTGACCCCTTTAGTTTTTTTATGAGTGACGTACAATATAAGAAGCACAGAGTGTTTCGTGAGACTGAGGATGTTATCTTCTATGATATTTCTGTAGAAGAATCTAATGCCAGTGACCTTGTAGTGCATACAGGTGCTGCAATATCACCTCCTAACGACATGGTAGGGGCAAAGCAATTTTACATTCACGCTTTTCAAGATGATTACAACAGAGTTGTATCAGGACAAAGGACATTTGAATTAGTAAATCTTGAGTGGAAGTATCCGTATCATATAGTACATCTAGATGTACATTCTGGTGCCCTAATTATCCCTAGAATGACTTATCATAGAAGTGTCTCAGGGGAACAAGGTTCTATTGTGATCAATCAGGCAAAACGATATGAGGGATTCGATCCTTCTGAAGAGTTTATTCCTGTATCAGCAGCAGAAAAACCAAAACTCTATAAAGTTTTGCTCCATGAGAAACCAGTCATACATAGGTTAGGTGAATGATCACTACTGAAAAACTACTGAAGATCTACAAGATTGTTAGGGTAAAACCTCAACCAGTCTATAAACCAGTCCGTAAACATTACAACTCACACTCATTTGGATGACTGAATATGAAAAACGAGCAAAAGATCCCTGTTGGCAGCACAAACAAGAGTGTATCGCAATGTTCACCCTCGATTCACACAACACTT
>CEVG01012326.1_pt1 | contig 12100 bp, 7 predicted proteins | sample 356511 | NCBI WGS metagenome assembly CEVG01 (sample SAMEA2623426, study PRJEB7988) | marine metagenome | biome: marine biome (ENVO:00000447); feature: surface water layer (ENVO:00002042); material: "saline water (ENVO:00002010), including plankton (ENVO:xxxxxxxx)" | depth 5 m | reverse complement strand
CCCAGCCGTTTTCAGGGAGTGGAATTCAATTCAACCGGAGACCCGGTACATTATGTCCGCAACCCCAAAGGGGTGAGTGCACAGGATCAGAAAAAACTGATCAATACCATAACCGCCCTCGATAGGCATCGTAACCTCACCATCAATGACCCTGAGACCGATACCCGGATCGCCGCCTATGAAATGGCCTTTAAGATGCAGACCTCCGTTCCCGAACTCATGGATGTGTCCAAAGAACCCCAGCACATTTTGGATATGTACGGGGCAGTACCAGGGGATGGCTCCTATGCGTCCAACTGTCTGCTCGCTCGCAAACTCGCGGAGAAAGGAGTGCGCTTCATTCACCTCTACCATCGGGGATGGGATCATCATGGTGGATTGGAAAAATATATGGATACTTGCTGTCAATTAACCGACAAGCCGACTTGGGCACTAATTCAGGATTTAAAACAAAGAGGCATGCTCGATGACACCCTCGTAATCTGGGGGGGAGAGTTTGGCAGAACCCCCATGTATCAGGGGAAAGGTGACATCGGCCGGGACCATCATATTAAAGGATTCTCGATGTGGATGGCCGGGGGTGGCGTAAAAGGCGGAATCGGATACGGAGAGACCGATGAATTGGGCTACCATGCGGTAAAGGACCGTGTGCATGTACATGATATGCACGCCACCATGCTCCACCTGCTTGGCATCAAGCACGAGTTCTTCACCGTCAAACATCAGGGATTGGATTGGAAACTTACCGGAGTCGATCACTCCCATGTGGTCAAAGACTTGATTGCATAATTCATGACCGGACTGAGGAGACTCTTCGGTTACATCTTTTGTGTTGTATTCAATGTTCAGCTTATCGGTATTCAAACCGCTGAACTTATTCATAAAGGAGAAGTTCAGCAGGAAAATTGCCGGACGCTCGAAGACCTAAGCGAGTTTGTACCTCAGGAAAAAGCTGAACTTAGCCAGTATGGAGGCTGGATAAAAAAGAAATTCAACCGCACCGGATTTTTTTATGCCTTTAAAGACGATGATCGTTGGTGGTTAGTCGATCCGGATGGCTATGCGTTCTTCAGTCTCGGGGTAAATTCGGTCAACTTGGGGATTAAGAAACGGACGACTCCTCCCAATGAGCAGGAAGTTACTTGGGGAGAAAAAACTTCTGCAATGCTCCGTACTTTTGGATTCAATACCATGGGTTGCTGGAGCGATGCCCCTGTAGCACAAAACCTCACAATACGAATACCCTACTGCCTGAGATGGAATTTCATGCCCAGCTACCGAAACCAGCGAAGATCCAAATATCCAACCACCGGCGAATTCAATACCATCTTTCCCTTTGATGAGGAATTCGGCCCCTTCTGTATCAAGCATGCTGAATCCGCCCAGAAGACCAAAAGTGATCCTTGGCTCTTCGGACATTTCTCCGACAACGAACTTACCTTTACCGAAAAGGGAATCGTCAAGGAGTACCTTAAACATCCACCCAATGATCCCAACCACAAGGCGGCTAAAAAGTTTATGGCCGAGCGGGGGAGAAAAGAGCCCAACGCAGAGGATGACAGTAATTTCCTTCAGCTAGTTGTGGATACTTATTACAGCAAGGTATCAATAGCCCTGAAAAAAAATGATCCCAACCATATGTTTCTTGGGTCCCGTTTTCACGGCCGAGCTCTGGATTCCCCTGCCCTTTTTCTAGGCTCCGGCAAACACACCGATTTAATTTCAGTGAATTATTACCACCGTTGGACTCCTGAAAGCGATAGGATCGGCAACTGGACTGCTCTGGCAGATAAGCCTATTTTGATTACTGAATTTTACGCCATGGCAAAGGATGCCGGGTTACCCACTCATACAGGTGCAGGGTTTAAAGTAAAAGTGCAGCAGGACCGGGCCTATTTTTACCAGCACTTCGCCCTAGGGCTTCTGGGAAATAAAAACTGCGTGGGTTGGCACTGGTTCCGTTACCGGGACGGGTGGACCAATACCGGAATCGTAAACAAAGAGGAAAAACCATACCCCTTGCTCACCCAAGCGATGCAAAAAATAAACCAGCAGGCCTATTCCTTGATCGAATTTTTTACTTCATCTCAATAAAAATTACTATGAAGCAGCACTACTTTTTGTTCATCACCCTGATTGGTTTCATGCAAACTGCATTAAGCAAGGACAGACCTAATATCCTTGTTATTCTAACCGATGATCAGGGATGGGCGGATATTGGATACAATAACCCTGCGGTGTATACTCCCAACATGGATAAACTTGCAAGTGGAGGATCGGTTTTCACCAATCATTATGTCATGTCACAATGCACCCCTACACGGGCTGCATTGATGACCGGAAGATACCCCAGCCGGTTCGGCCCTCACGCCACTGCAGCCAGCACCAAACCTGCTTTCCCCAAAGGAACTCCAACCATGGCCTCAATGCTTCAAACTGAAGGATACGATACTTGTTTATCCGGGAAATGGCATCTTGGCAGCTCTCCTGATCATGGACCCAATTTTTTTGGGTTTGATCAAAGTTATGGCTGTCTCTCTGGAGCCGTTGGAAATTACAACCACGGCTACCGTAAGGGGCCTCTCTTTCACACCTGGCATCGGAACCATCAACTGATTGAAGGAAGTGAGAACGGTGTCCACACCACCCAACTGATTACTGATGACGCAATCCGTTTTATTGGTCAAAACAGGGGCAATCCATTCTTCCTTTATCTTGCTTACACCGCGGTCCACACACCCTTAGATGAGCGAGGGAAATTTATCAATCAACCAACCCGGTTGGATCCCAAAAATCCAAATCGTTGGCAAAATGAGGACAATATTCCATGGTTCAATGATCCACTAGGTAAAATTCAAAAAGAGAAAGACCCCGAAAAAAGATTATTCCTCGCCGCCCTACATCATTTGGACCATGCCATTGGTAGAGTCACTCAGGCATTGAAGGACAAACGATTGCTGAAAAATACTCTGATTCTTTTTTCTTCAGACAATGGACCGCAGGTAAACTGGCCAGGCAATGCCTATCCCAATGACCTAAAAGTAACCAACTTTAATCAACCCCTGCCCATGCGTGGCAAAAAACAGGATGTTTACGAGGGTGGAATTAAGGTTCCTGGATTTGCTCACTGGCCAGACAAAATCATACCGGGAAAGGTAAAGAACCCCATGCATATAGTGGATTGGCTTCCCACTATCGCCAATCTAGTCGGACACGAACCGAAAACTGAAATGAGATGGGACGGGGTCGATCAATCCCCTGCAATTTTTGAAAAACGATCCGCTGCAGATCGGGAGATGTATTGGGTACAAAAAAGTAGGTGCAAAGCTCTGCGTTATGGAGATTGGAAAATTGTCAGTTATTCAAAAAAACCACCGAAGAAAGCAAGCGACTGGCAACTCTTCAACATGAGATTAGACCCAAAAGAACTGGAAAATATCGCTTCCAAACATCCTAAGACTCTTAGCGACTTACATCGACGATTTCTTAGGCACAAATCTTTAGACTCCCCCCAGTAAGGATTTAGCTTTTTCTTTTTTTTAGTTTTGCATGAAAGGTAGCCAGACCCATAAGAATTTATTATGTTTAGATCTTTTGCCTTTTATACATCAGTAATATTATCTTTATTTTGTTCTGCCCAAGCTCTTCCGCCTGAAAAAAAGTCAGGATATGAAAAGTCCAGAGATGTTCGATTAGCACCTCCAAATGGTTCCATTATTCTCTTCGACGGAACCCGAGCATCTTTAGATAAAAACTGGCAAATGTGGCCGGATGCCAAAATGGAAATTACATGGAAATTCATCGATAGCCTTGATGGATCAGAAAAAGTTTTACGAACGGACGGTGGGAAAAAGTGGGGCACACATGATTTGATTACCAAAAAGAAGTTCAAGAACTTTGAAGGACATGTTGAATTCATGCTTTTGGGAGCAAGAGACGACGGCAAGATCGAAGGATATACCAATAGTGGGGTCTATCTACAAAATCGGCACGAGATTCAGATTGAAAGTCCCAAGACGGAACAAGATATCAAAGACCCTTTTAACTGGAAAATCGGAAACCATGGTATTGGGGCTTTCTGCAGTGAACGCGTACCCGACCAAAACGCGTGGCGACCAAACGGACAATGGCATGCTTTTCATTTCTTTTTTACGGCCGCCAAATGGGATGGTAAAAAATTAGTTGAACCTGCAAGAGCGACCGTTTGGTGGAATGGGCTAAAGGTTCACGACGATGTCCCCGTCAAAAAAGCCAACGGAGGAGTTAAAAATGGACCAAGTAACGAAGGATTGAAGCTCCAGGAACATGGTCAGGAAGTCCACTACCGTAACATTTGGATCAAGAAAACCTAGGGCTTGCATTCAATCCATTTTTTCGAAGACTTAATCCATGGCGGTCAAGACTCTTTGGCGAGGGTTTGTTTTTCTGGCAGGAAATGCCAGCCTTTTTTGCTTGGCGGATGATTCCTTAATTCCGCAAGATCCTGCTGACCGTGTTGGTCCAGGCATGTCCGATCTTTTTGAGAATCAGGGGAAATATCCAGATTACGAGGTCACCAGAAACCATCTGCATGTGGGCTTCCGCTGGCAACCGTATGCCAATCAGCCGAAAAACTCCGAGGCGGATATTGAGCGTGAACTGGGCAAAGTGGGAAGCTATGCCAGTTTTTGGTATATGTCTCTTCACACTCTTCCCCAAGAAAAGAATCTTGATTACGCAAATCATCCATCTTCGGAAGCTCTTGCTATTCGACATGCAATCAGATTGTGCAAACAACGGGGCATCAAAACGGAACTGGTCATATGGCAAGTACCATTATGGATGAATGGGGGAGAAGAATACGCAGATTTTAATAAAATGCCTCCGGACAATCAGGCAATTTACGATATGGTCAAAGCTACGGTGGAATGGTTTGGAGAGGATGTGGATTATTACGGGATATTCCACGAAGCCAACCATCCCAAGTACTGGGAGGGAGACTGGGATGAATTAATGGAACTGTTTATCTTGCCCGCCGCCAGAGCGATCCGCGACTACAGCGAAGAGACTGGTGATCACAAGATTGTTTCCACCGCCGGTCTCTCGCCCTCACGAAATTGCAAGGAATGGTATGATGTGCAACTAGAGTCTCCTGAACTCATGGGCATGATCGATAACTTCGCCCTAAACCTAAGTGATTTTAACAACGGTTGGGGGGGTGGTCTCCTAACCTGGGTAAGCTCGGTATGGGATCAAATGGAATATATGGACGAACGTCTCCATGAGGAAGGTTATCACGATAAAGGATTGGTTGCGGCGGAAAGCTGGATCTGTTGGGATGGCAGACGTACTCCCCACGGACCGGAAGGAAGCGGCGATACGGTCGAATCAACTCTTCGAATATTGGGTGAGTGTTTGCAACGAGGCCTTGGCCTGGCCAACCTTCCCTGGGCGGACAATAACAGTCCATGGACCATGGGTCTTACCAAGCGACTCGACTACAACGGTCAACTTGACCTTCTAGGGGAAGAACTTTATCCAAACTTCACCGGCGGCCCCGCCATTGCCTCCCGCAAACTTAATCTCCGTGGGCCGGATCATAAGCTCAGTATTCACAACGATTTGCCCTCTTTCGAGGACAGCGAGTTTGGTGCGCCCTATGCTGTGCCAGACGATCCAAATCATACTCATTACTATGTCTGGCGCTGGTTCGCTCAGTTATCGGCTGGGCAGAATGAATGTGTGCAGCACACCCTAGCTGGGGAAGACGGAAATGATATTATCTTATCTGAAGTGGATGAGGATGATTACATGCGGGTAAGTTCCTATGACCGTACCCAAAACCGCTTCATTGTGCTTCTTGCACGTCGTGAAGCGGAAGAAGACCCCGAAGACATTAATATTTCCATTCCATCCACAATTCAGCTTGGTAAAAGATACCATCGGGATGGCTTATTTGTGGGCGAGGGCTTTGCCGAAGGAGAAAAAGTCTGGGCAAGATGGACCACTGAGGACATTGAGCCAAAGACAGGCTATCGTGAGAATAGCTTATCTGCAGAATCAATACTTACTGTAGTCAAGGATGGAAAACTAAATGCGAGAATTCCTCAGTCCCGACGCCTGACAACCTTGGTATTTGAACCGTACAGGGATTAGACCTTTCTCATTTTTGATAAACAACTTATTAAATTTGGGAACTTTGCCATAAAAGTGACAAAATAATTTTCAGCTTAATCCTTCTCAACCCTTGACCCAATTGTTGATCTTGGAAAAGGATGTTAGGCCTATGAGACCTCTTTTAATCATTTCTTTTTTTATCTTTTTTCAACTATGCTTTGGCGAAATACCTGCCAAACCAAATATACTGTTCATTTTTTCGGACGATCAAAGCTATGAAACATTAGGGAAACTTGGCCTCACCGAAGCAAATACACCAAACCTCGATCGTCTCTCGGAACAAGGAGCTCGTTTTGATCGGGCTTACAATATGGGTTCTTGGAGCGGGGCGGTCTGTGTGGCGAGCCGACACATGTTAAACACCGGTGCCTTTATTTGGCGGGCCCACCAAACATATAAAACTGCGGAAAAAGAAAGGAAGGAAGGCCGCTATTGGCCCGTTCGTATGAAAACTGCCGGGTACAAAACCTATTTCACCGGGAAGTGGCACCTCAATGCCAAGGTGGATCAATGTTTTGATGTGGTAAAAAATCCCCGGGGAGGCATGCCTAAGACTGTAACTTCAGCATACCAAAGACCGAAATCCAAAGATGACAAATTGTGGAAAGCACATGATCCCAAGCACGGTGGATTTTGGGAAGGTGGTAATCATTGGAGTGAAGTAACGGCAGACGATGCCATCTCTTTCATTACCGAGGCCCAGAAACACCCTGAACCATTCTTTGCTTATGTGGCATTCAATGCACCACACGATCCCAGGCAATCGCCCAAAGAGTACTTACAACGCTACCCACTAAAAGACATTCGTACGCCTGAAAACTTCCTGCCCTATTACCCATATAACCAAGAGATGCAATGTCCTCCAAGCTTGCGCGATGAAAAACTCGCTCCTTTTCCTCGCACCGAATATGCGGTCCGGGTACACCGCAAAGAATACTTTGCCATCACCCATCATATGGATGATCAGATCGGCAGGATCCTCGCAGCTCTTGATGCCAGTGGTCAAAGAGACAACACCTACATTATCTTCACCTCGGATCACGGATTGGCAGTTGGACGCCATGGCTTGATTGGAAAACAAAATCTTTATGAGCACAGCACCCGGGTGCCCTTTTTTATAAGCGGTCCTGGCATTCCCAAAGGTAAGGTTATCACTGCTCCCATCTATTTGCAGGATGCTATGGCTACCTCACTAGCAATTGCCGGTTCAGAAGCCTCGAACAGTGTAGAATTTCAAAACCTTCTGCCATTGGCCATAGGAAAGACAAACTCATCCAAACATCAGGAAATTTACGGGGCCTACCTGGACGCCCAACGATCGATTACCATCAACAATCAAAAGTTGATTGTATATCCGAAGGCAAAGGTGTTCCGCATTTACGATCTGGCGAAAGACCCACATGAAATGAATGACCTTGCTCAATCTCCAGAGGGCAAGCAGTTGGCCCACTCGCTTTTCCCCAAGTTAGTTGCCCTGCAATCAAAAATGGAAGACCATCTCGATTTGATAAGTCTATTTCCCCAACTATTCAAAAACATTTAATAAATTACGGAAGCGGGGCATTTTAACTCTATGCCATAAAAGTCCGATCATCATCTAATTAACCAATGAGAAAAAGTATAATCTTAATTTGTCTCTTAAGCGGAGTCTTAACATTATCCGGTCAAAAATCACCCAATGTGCTCTACATCATTTCTGATGATCAGGCTTGGACCGATTACGGCTTCATGGGGCATCCTCAAATCAAGACACCCCACCTTGATCAACTTGCAAATGAAAGTGTACTCTTCGAACGCGGGTATGTGCCCACTGCTTTGTGCAGACCTTCACTCGTTACTTTGACCAACGGTCATTATGCTCATAAGCACGGCGTTACCGGAAATGATCCTTCCCCGAAAAACTATCCATCCGAAAATAAAGAAATCTTTGCACAAAAAAAAGCACAGCTTATCTCTTATTTGGATCGTTTTGTCACCTTACCCAATTTGCTTGGTGAAAGAGGCTACCTTAGCCACCAGAGCGGAAAATGGTGGGAAGGAAACTTCAAGCATGGCGGATTCACCCATGGAATGACCCGTGGTTTCCCTCAAAGGGGGGGACGACATGGAGATGATGGACTTAAAATCGGTCGGGAAGGCTTAAAGCCCATTGAGGATTTTGTTGATCATGCAATCGAGGAGAACAAGCCCTTTTTTTTATGGTACGGAGTATTCCTTCCCCATACTCCCCACAATCCCCCCGAGCGTCTCCTTAACCCTTACAAAGAAATGGGACTGCCAATATCCATTGCCAAATACTATGCAAATTGCACCTGGTTTGATGAAACTTGTGGCCAACTTATTGATATTTTAGAGAAGCGTAATCTCCGGGATGATACCATCATTGTCTATGTCACAGACAACGGATGGATCCAAAACCCTCAAAAAAACGGATATGCACCCCGTTCCAAGCAGACTCCCTATGAAGGAGGTATTCGCACACCCATCATGTTCTCGTGGCCCAACGGGAAATTGAAAAATGGCAGTCGTAAGGATGTGGTCTCCTCAATCGATTTGTTCCCCACTGTTCTGGCTGCCACCGGGGCACGAACACCGAAAGGATTGCCTGGATTTAATCTTCTCGAAAATTTGAAGACGGAAAGGCCTATCAAGCGGGAAGAAATATTTGGTGAAAGTTTTGCCCATGACATTGCAGACATCGAAAACCCAGAAGCTTCACTTCTCTTCCGCTGGACCATTGAGGGCAAATGGAAATTGCTCCTGACTTACGATGGTGAGGTAAACCGCTATAAGACGACGCATCCACGGAAAGAAAAGAGACCGCAATTATTTAATTTATTGAAGGACCCCCATGAAAAAAAGAATTTAGCCTCACAAAATCCCAAAGTAGTCACAAGGCTTGCCGCAAAGATAGAACAGTGGTGGCCGGTCAAGGAACGCAAAGTGATTACTTCATGGCAGTAGATCCATTGCAGGATTTGATTGGGCAACTCAATCAACTATAAACATTAAAAACTCTACCAATTACTAAAAATATTAAATGAAATCTAAAACTGTCTTTCTCTTTATTCTACTTACCTCGTGCATTGGATCACTTTCTGCCCAAAAGACCATTGATCTTTTTAATGGGAAAGATCTGTCAGGATGGATTGGGAAAAACCAATTCTGGAGAGTTGAAAATGGTTCTATTGTTGGAGAAACCACCAAGGATAATCCTACCAAAGGAAATACTTTTCTGATCTGGAAGGATGATCAAGTTGAGGATTTCGAATTTACCTGTCTGGTAAAATTTCAGGGCAATAATTCAGGAGTCCAGTATCGTAGCGAGACGGTCGGACCCTTGGAGGATTGTGTACTGCGTGGCTATCAGGCTGACTTACATCCCAAGCAGGACTTTTTCGGCATGCTTTACGGTGAAAAATTCGGAAAACGTGGGATCATAGCCAAGCGTTGGCAAAAAGTGGAAGCACGGGGAGATAAGGATGTAAAAGTGCTCGGTTCAGTAGGTGACAAGACAGAACTCGTGGGCACCAAGTGGAACAAACTGGGCATCGTGGCTGTAGGCAACCGACTGATCCATATGGTCAACGATGTGACAACCGTAGACATAACTGAAAATCATCCCCAAGCTATAGAGAAAGGTTATCTTGGTCTACAACTTCATGGAGGAGCACCCATGAAGGTAGAATTCAAAGCCCTTAAATACCGCAAGCTTTCCGGAAACGCCGCCAAAAAAGCCCTGCAGAAGGCAACTTCTGGAAAAACTAAAAAGTAGGCTAAAATCAGACTATCCGTAAAAACAAGATCCTGAATTCTTTGCTACACTTTTACTGATTTATTGTAATTACTATGAAAACTCCTGTCTTAACCAGCCTCCTTTTGCTCACTGGAATTCTTTTTACTGCTCATGCTTTTGGTCAATTCGATACCCAAGCTACCCCCATTGAGAGCATATCGGTAAAAAAAGGGTTCAAAGTTGAATTACTCTTCACTGTCCCCAAAGACAGGATGGGCTCCTGGGTAAATCTTTGTTTGGATGACAAGAATCGTATCATTGCCAGTGATCAATTTGGTGGGCTTTATCGCTTTAAGGCTCCCGCAAAGGGCAAGTTACTCGAAGAAAAACAAATTAAAAAAGTCCCTGCAGATATACGGGCGGTCAATGGTCTTCTCTGGGCATTCGATAGTCTTTATGTTGCTGTTAATGATTACGAAAAAAAGATGGATAGTGGGGTCTACAGGCTGACCGACTCCAATGGCGATGATCAGCTCGATCGGGTAGAGAAATTGAAAACTATGCATGCCCGCGGGGATCATGGGGTCCATGCCCTCCTTCTTAGCCCCGATAAAAAATCAATTTATTTGATTACAGGAAACAACACAGAGCCCGTGCAGGCAACCCGTTCACGGGTTCCTCTGGACTGGGGAGAAGACCATCTGCTTCCCCGGATGCCCGATGGGCGGGGACACAATCGGGACCGGTTAGCTCCAGGAGGTATCATATACAAAATCTCCCCCGACGGTAAAGATTGGGAGATCGTATCCTCGGGTTACCGGAATATTTTTGATGCCGGATTCAACGCAGACGGCGAACTTTTCACTTATGACGCTGACATGGAATACGATTTTAACACTCCTTGGTATCGCCCAACCCGGATCAATCATGTAACCAGCGGTTCCATGTACGGATGGAGAAACGGTACCGGCAAGCGGCCTGAATTCTATCCGGACAATTTACCTGCAGTTTTAAACATTGGTCCGGGTTCACCCACCGGGGTGACCTTTGGATATGGGGCAAATTTTCCAGCCAAATATCAAAAAGCGATGTTCATTTTGGACTGGAGTTGGGGTAAAATTTACGCCGTACATTTGAAACCGGACGGAGGTACCTACACCGGCAAAAAAGAAACCTTTATTACAGGCAGCCCTCTACCCGTAACTGATGCCATCATTCATCCGGAAGATGGCTCGATGTACTTTGCCATTGGTGGCAGAAAGGTACAGTCTGGGCTCTACCGAGTCAGTTATGTGGGCAAGGAAAAGAGCAATCCAGTCACCGTTAAACCCCAGATTAATGAACTCGCCAGTCTACGCCACAAACTTGAAAACCTCCATATTGGGGAACATCCTGATGCAGTGAATGTAGCTTGGCCACACATCGACCACCCTGACCGTTTTATTCGATGGGCCGCCCTCATCGCTATTCAACGCCTGCCGGTTGAGAAATGGGCGAACAGAGCATTGTTTGAAAAAAATCAAGGCAAACGTGCATACGCCTTGCTCTCTCTTGCCAAGGCCTCTGGGATCGATCCATATCACCGCAAAAAATCAGACCCTCCCGTTAACCGGAAAATGGGTAACAAAATCCTCCAATCCCTACTGAAGATCGATTTTCAAAAGTTGGATACAAGCGAGCAGCTTTCAATGGTAAGAACTTATCAAGTAGCGATGGTCCGTTTTGGCAAGCCCTCCAAACAAACTGCTGATCAAATCGTTGCCCAGTTGGATGCTCATTTCCCAGCCAAAACTTATGAAATGAATTGGCTTCTTTGTGAAACCCTCGCCTTTCTCGAAGCTCCCTCCGTAGCCCAAAAGGGAATAGATCTTCTTAACAATGCAACCACCCAGGAGGAACAAATGGAGTATGCCCGATCTCTTCGTAATCTCAAAGCTGGATGGACCAACGAACTTCGCAGCCAGTACTTCAACTGGTTTCTGAAAGCGGCAAACTATCGAGGAGGTGCCAGTTTCACAAAATTTATCGAATTTATCCGCAACGATGCAGTCGCTAGTCTAAGCCAGAAAGAGCAAAAAACTCTCGCTGCCCTACTCGCAAAAAAGGCTGAGTTAAAATCACCCGCAGAAGTGATGGCCGAAGCTATGGCCGGCAGAACCTTTGTCAAAAACTGGGAACTGGAAGAACTTAGTAAAATCTCATCCAATG
>CEVG01013402.1_pt1 | contig 12108 bp, 15 predicted proteins | sample 356511 | NCBI WGS metagenome assembly CEVG01 (sample SAMEA2623426, study PRJEB7988) | marine metagenome | biome: marine biome (ENVO:00000447); feature: surface water layer (ENVO:00002042); material: "saline water (ENVO:00002010), including plankton (ENVO:xxxxxxxx)" | depth 5 m | reverse complement strand
GTATTGAGGTGCATGGTGAACAACACTTTAAGTATGTGCCATACTTTCACAAGTCTAAGGTCGGATTTGCACAAGCAAAGAAGCGTGATCTAGACAAGAAGGAGTGGTGCAGAATAAATGAGATTACACTTGTGGAGTTACGTTGGGACGAAGACCCAGAGTATTGGAGAGAGAAAATTGAAAGCAGAAGATAGACTTAAACAGTTTTTAGATGGCATTGACTCCTACATTACTGCAAAAAATGTAGTTCCAACCAAGTTCAATCCAGAGTTTGCAATCGCAGAAACCCTGTCGATGGAGGATCTGGAAAAGCTAACTCAAGATGATTGTTTTAATTACGCATATCAATTATATCAGTTCGCAGATCATGTAGCTAGTGAAAGAGCACATGCAGAAAACGTTATCCGTTGGTGTCATGTAAACTTGCAAAGCATTATATCATCTGAGATTACTGGAGGCGTATGGGATCAATATGCTAAACATGATACAAAGGTAGCAACAATCCTGAGAAATGACGAGCTAGCCAGAAGGATTAATGACTGGAAAATGACGGCAGAAGGTAGGCTAGAAAATATCAAAAATAGAGAATACAATGTCAGGCGTAAAGCCGACATCCTAATTGAAAAAGGTAAAAGAAAATGAGCGACGACTTAGTAAAAAAACTACTAGAGTCACTAACACCTGATCAGAAGGCTAGTTTAGTTGACTCGCTTTTAAATGATAATGTAAAACGGGACGTTCCCGAAGTGAAAGAGGAAACACCTCCCTCTAATCCTAGTTCTAATGTGAACGAGGACTTTACTGTAACAAGAGGTGACGATTTTCTTGAGAAAAGGAAAACTCCGGTGAGAGCCAGCAAAAATCAGTGGGTTGACAATGGTGAAGATAGAGACCCAGACTTTGACCCCGTTAAGTTTGAACGTATGGGTAAAACTTCTAGAAATAGAGGTAAAGCAAAAAAGAGAACGCTTGAGTGTCATGTCTGCGGCAAGACTTTTAGTATGAACGCAAACTTAGTACACGGTGAATATATTAGATGCAATCGTTGCACAGGAAGGTAAAATGGATTCCCAGCTTTGCGACACTGGTGCAGAGCGGGCAGTACTTGCAGGACTGTTCGCATATGGACTAGAGTCTTATGTTGAAATAAATGATTTTATTACGCACAGCAGTTTTGCAAACCGTAATAATCAAGTCATATATAAATGTATTGAAAAGATTTTAGAAGGTGACGCAGTTGTTGACATCCCTGCTATACTTTCTGCGGCAGAGCAATTAAATCTTTCCGAGACCGTCCAAAGCAAGCAAGAGCTTGATTATATCAAGAACTTGATGGACTATCCTGTAAAGAAGCAAAACGTTTTACACTTTGCGGCACAAGTAAAAAAGTTTGAGTTCGCACGTAACGCAAAACGTATTGCAAAGAAAATAGATTCTGATATCGACTCTATCGTAGGTGATGAGAGCATTGACGATATTATTAATCTAGTTGAGTCTCCTCTCATGGATTTTTTGAGAGACGATGAGACAGGTCAAAAACCAGAGATGTTAGGTGACGACCTAGATGAGTACGTAGAGTTTTTAATTGAAAACAAGTGTGATCAAATAGGACTGTCTAGTGGATTTCCCAGATTTGATACCGTCATTGGTGGTGGCTTACGTCGTAAGTGTGTGGACCTTGTATCCGCAAGGCCCGGAGTGGGCAAGTCTGTCTTTGCAGATAACGTTGCTCTCCATAACGCTCGCTTGGGAATTCCAGTACTTATGCTTGATACTGAGATGAGTAAAGAGGATCACCTAAATAGAATTCTATCCAATATTAGCGGTGTGCCTATCGGAGATATTTCTACAGGCAAGTTTGCAGAAGACGACGAAAAGTTGATAGCAGTCCGTAATGCTATGGATGAGATTAGGGACATACCCTATACATACGTTAGCGTTGCCGGTGCTCCTTTTGAGACCATCCTAAATACAATTAAGAGATGGATTCTGCGTGAAGTGGGGCAGGATGAAAATGGTAAGACTAATGAATGTCTTGTAGTTTACGATTATCTTAAACTTATGTCATCATCTGGTATCACAAATAATATCCAAGAGTATCAGGCGTTAGGGTTTCAAATTACAAACCTGCACAATCTTGCAGTAAAGTATGATTTCCCTTGTCTGTCATTTGTACAGCTAAACAGAGATGGTATAACCAAAGAGTCTACGGACGCTGTGAGCGGATCTGACAGGCTTATCTGGCTGTGTACATCATTCTCCATATTTAAATTAAAGTCGGCTGAGGAGCTTGCAGAGGACGGTCCAAACGCAGGCAACAGAAAAGTAGTAACGCTAAAAGCGAGACATGGTGCTGGACTTATGGATGGTAATTATATTAACATGAATATGGTGGGTGAGCACGCACAGTTGCTTGAACTTAGAACTAGAGATGAGGTCAGGTCTTCTCCAGATGGAGATGTTATTGAAGGATCTGACGCACCTTTTGATTTGGAGGAAGAATAATGTCACTTACTGCAAAGGTAATCACCGCAACAGTTGTTGTTCTGGGTCTTGTAGAGCTTATCTCAATAACAGTCGGCGGCACACCCACAATTAGCAGATTTATGCAGAACTCTGCGTTTGAAGCACCTTTTATTTCTTTTTCGGTTGGGTTTACGTGCGGTCACATATTTGGATATATGCCACAGAGAAAGGCAGAATGATGTTAGCGTCTTGGGCAATAGGTATTTCTACTTTATGTTATGTAGTATGCGGTATAGACAACTTGAGGCAAAAGGATTTTCCTCATGCTTTAGTGTGGTTTTCTTACGCAGCAGCGAACTCGGGATTTTTATGGTATGAGTTTACGAAAAGCCAAGGGTAAAACCTTAGACCTCAACAAGGTTAAGGAAATAATTTTTGACGATATTGATCTACTTTTAGACAGTTTTGGTTTGGAGTATGAGCAAGTAGCGGATAATATATTCATGAGGTGTCCTATCCACGAGGGTAGCGATAACCCACAGGGTCTTTCTATCTCACTAAGCAGGCAGGCTTGGAGATGCTGGACTAGAGGGTGTCACGAGCATTACAATACCGACATCTTTGGTTTTGTAAAAGGTGCGTTACATACTGACTCGTTTTCGGAAGCTCTAAGTTATATATGCAAATTGTATGATGTTGGTAATGCCAAAACGGAGAAGAAGGTAGAAGAACGTCGTGAGGATGTTTTTGGAGACTTAGTAAAAACGATATCAACAAAGACAGATGTCACAAATATTCAACCCAGTTTTGAACCTGTAGATACACTGAGTAACTCTCCATACTTTGAAAGCAGAGGCTTTGATAAGAAGACGTTACAATACTTTGGCGTGAAGGATTGTGCTGATAGATCGTGTCCAATGCGATTCCGTTCTATCATACCTATTAACTTTTGCGGACATCAAGTTGGATATATAGCTCGATCAACTAGAGAATGGCTACAGCCTAAGTATCTATTCTCTAATGGCATAAAGAAGACAGACTACCTATATAACTATGACAATGCAATTTCAGCACTACAGGAATCCAAATGCCTTTTCTTAGTAGAAGGACAAGGTGATGTCTGGAAACTGTGGGAGTGTGGTGTCAGGAATGTTGTTGGACTATTTGGCAAAGACATCTCTGGCGAACAGAGAAAGTTGCTGTTAAAGAGCGGCGTTAGCACGCTGATCGTACTTACTGACAACGATCAAGCGGGCAGAGAATCAAAGATAAAAATTAAAAGGGATTTGAGCAGATTATTTACACTGATGTTCCCCAAGATGAGTACTAAGGACTTAGGCGATATGTCAACAGAATCTGTACAAGAAAAGATACTTAAAAACCTACAAGGATATTTTTAGATGATTATTGGAATTTCTGGGAGAAAGCAGGCTGGCAAAAACACAACAGCTAACATCCTACACGGCATTGTTCTCAAAAAGCAGGGTCTAATCAAAGACTGGAACATTGGTGGTAAAGGAGAACTAAATATTCTGACCGATAACGCTTCTGGCGAGGAGGGCTGGGGAGTATTTGATATTGCTAGAAAAGACGGTGCATTTATAGAATATGCAGAGCATAGCATGTGGCCGTATGTAAAACTGTACAGCTTTGCTGATGAGCTTAAACGTATCTGTGTTGAGCTTTTTAATATTCCATACGAGTGTGTTTACGGTACTGATGAGCAGAAAAATCAACCGCAAGAACATTTGCTCTGGGATAATATGCCCAAAACATTCAGCTCTAAAATGAGAAAAGTATTTACTGAAGCTCCTGACGCACTTAGGTCGTGGGAGTGGAAGCAGGGGCCAATGACTGCTCGTGAGTTTATGCAGTTCTTTGGTACAGATATTTGCCGTAATGCCTTCCAGCCCATCTGGGTAAACGCATGTCTAAACAAAATTAAAAGAGAAAAATCACAACTGGCAATTATAGCAGACGTGAGATTTGGTAATGAAGCTAAGGCTATTGAGGAAGCTGGTGGTAAACTAGTTAGACTCACTAGAAATATTTACAATGACGATCATTCAAGCGAAGTAGCTCTGGATGACTACCCCTTCACAAATTATATTGACAATAGCGATACGAACATAGATGACCTGACGGTGAAGGTAAAGAAGTTTTACAATCACTTAAAGGAATAATATGTTAGTTACATACGTAAGAAGTTCTAGTTATAATAATTATGCGTATTGCCAAATGCAATACTTTATTACCTATGTATTAGGTCATCAGTCTGATAGCGGCAAGAAAGCCGACATGGGAACTATGGCTCACAAGGTGATGGAGATCCTAGCTGGACTGAAGAAGTTTCAGCAGGATAACTCACGCAAAAAGTATCTTGTTGTAGACGACGATGCCGCTGGTAAAATTAGAATACACAAAGATAGACTATATACAAATGAGTTAGTAGATGAACTTGTAGATATAGCTATAGATTGCTACGCTAAAAACTCCAAGCACAAATTCTTCCCTGCTGATAGAAAAGCTGTATCTGAAACTGTCTGGACTTTTCTTACGCATAGCGATGGACAGTTTGACCCCAGACTTAGGAATATCCATCATCCAGAGCCGCACTTTGACATCCCTATCGAAGAAGATTGGGCTAAGTTTGAGTATGAAATAAACGGCGAAAAGGTAGAGGGGCAGCTTGCAATCAAGGGTACAATCGACCTTGTGACGCTACTCAACGACGATACCATCGAGGTAATCGACTGGAAGACTGGTCGCCGCATGGATTGGGCTACTGGAGAAGTCAAAGACTACAAGAAACTAGAAAATGACGCACAATTACTTCTTTATTTCTACGCTATATCTAAATTATATCCTGAATATCCTAATAGAATTATGAGTATATTTTTCTATAAAGATAAAGATGGCGAGCCAGATCCCAAGCCTTTTTCCCTAATGTTTGACAAGAGCGACGAAGCTAGATTTCTAGAGATGTTAAAGGGTAGAGTGGAAGAAATCAGACAAAATGTCAACCCTAGACCATTAGATTCCACGAGAAAGCACTGGAAATGCAGATATCTGTGTCATTATTGCAAGAATAATTGGCCGGGAACAGAGGAAAATATGTGTATATATATAGAGAAGCACCTAAAGGAACACGGTATGGAGGAAACAGTTAAAAAATGCACACGTCCGGGCTTTAACATAGGCTTTTATGAAGCTCCGGGCTAATCGGAGAATAGCAATGAAAGAGTTTATGTTAGGGTTTTTTGTGGCATCATCGTTAATGTTAGCTGCTTACATCGTCTGGGAGAACAAAAGGCACGTTCCAGTCGTCATACAACAAGTTCCAGTGCCTGTGCAACAGATGGCAAAGCCACCTATAGATATAGAAAGATGGGAAACATAATGAGAAGAAGAGATTTTCTGAGACTTGGAGCTGCCACTTTTGCAGTAGGAAATGTGGAAGCTAGTTATGCACAAGCTGCGGACGCAGACAAGACTGCCGTACTTTTTGTGTTTCTGAATGGTGGAGCGTCACATATTGAGACTTTCAATCCTATTCCCCTAGCTCCCGCCGATAGACGATCTGTAAGCGGTGCTATCAAAACCAATGTAGAAGGCATCCAACTTGGTGGATATTTTAAAGAATTAGCAAAACGCACAGATAAGATAACAATTCCAAGAGCTTTTGGTCATAGAGATCAAAACCACGCCAGTTCTGTACATTGGGTAGTGACTGGCGAGGCAAACTTTGGTGCAGGCACCAGCTCAAAATGGCCTAGTCACGGTAGCATGATGAGTAGATATCATGGACCAAATACAGAAGACGGGTTGCCTCATTACGTGAAGATTGGCGGATTCCAACACGATGACGCTGCGTGGCTAGGTGGTAAGTATATGGGGTTTGACGCAACTAAAGAAGGTCGCAAAGACCTGCAACTGTTAGGCTCAAGCGAAGCATTTAGAAAAAGGCTTTTTGCTCTAAGCGTTATTGATCGCGGATTTGCCGCTAAAGATCAACAACTAGCTAAAGATTGGTCAGCATTACGAGAACAATCAGTTGACATTATTCTAGGTAATGCCTCTAAGTCATTTAGGGTTGAAGAAGATAAAGACTACGACTCTTTTAAAGACCATTCTTTTGGTTCCGATGCTCTCACAGCAATAAGGCTCTTGGAAGCAGGCTCAAGATACGTAACTTTGACTATTGGTGGTTGGGATATGCACAGCAACATTAATACCAGTCTTTCCAATACGCAGGTTGTGTTAGATACTTACCTTGCTAAAATTATGGATACGCTAGAAGCTAGAGGTATGTACGAACGAGTTATGCTGATTGTCACATCTGAATTTGGTAGAACACCAAAAGTAAACGGCAACGCAGGTAGAGATCATTTTGGGAAAATTGCCCCGCTAATGATTAGCTGCGGAAGCTATGAAATGGGACGAACTGTAGGCACCACCACTGCAAATGCTGACGATTTTGACCAAGGCAGAACAACTCCAGAAGATTTATCATGGACTATTTTTGATCATCTTAAGATGGAAAAGAAAACACGCTACACTGCTACAGACGGTCGTCCACACTACATTGTTAAAGAAGACTCCAAGAACATTCTTACGGATATAGCCTAATGAACTATATAGTTGGTGCAGATAAAGTTGTTAAAGAACAGCTAAGAAGTATTAAGTATACAGATAATCCTAAGACATGGGACGTATCTGACAAAATTACTATTGCTTGGGACGATATTCTTCCAGACCCTCCTTCTAACGATAGCGATGTCACAAAAAAGGAGTTAGTATATTTATCTGAACTAACTAGGAATAGATCTAATTCACAGGTTGAGCTGATTAAGTTGGTTGATAAAGAACCAAATGACCTATATCACAAAACATTGAAAAGGCTAAACCTAGAGTTCCCACAAGACATCTTTGATAAATCTTGGAACATATTAAAAAACATAATTAAAAACTTAAAACATCAACACAATAGACCAAGACCATACCAGATATCTGATAAGTATGGGATTGCAATAAATTTGCTTGATTCAAAAACAGCACAAACCCCTGCGTATCCCTCTGGTCATACAGCTTACGCAGCTTTAGGTGCTTACATATTAGCCGCAAAATATCCGGCACACTCAGAACACTTCTTTGACAAAGTGTCTACTGCTGGTATGGCTAGAATGTTAATGGGCGTACACTATCCTTCTGACAACGAAGCATCTATGATTATTACTGGTGCTGTGTGGGAAGACATTCGATACAAACTGTTTCCAGAACTACCAAACTTTTAGGAGATAAAAATGCCACTGCCATCAAGAAAAGACGGCGAAGACCGAAAAGAGTTTATGAGTCGCTGTATGAGCGACCCCAAGGTTAGAGAAGAATACAAAGACAATAGTCAACGAGTAGCTGTATGCATCTCTAAAGCCACTGAGGGTTTAGACCATATTCAGGCAGCAGACATGAAAATGTACTTTGAGTCTTATGGATCTGAAGAAGAACTAACTGCTGACAACTATCATGTACCTTCAGAAGAAGACTATGTCTCTGCTGACGAAGTTTACTACGAAGAGTCTGAAGTAGAGGAGCTGGACTTATCTGTAGCTAAACCCGGACTCTGGGAAAACATCAGACGCAAGAAAGAGCGTGAAGGTAAAAACTATAAACCTGCTAAAACTGAAAAGGAAGGCAGACCAACTCAAGAGCAGCTCAAGCGTGCTCAGTCCGAAGAGTATCTTACGTATGCCGAGTTTGCAGAGGCTGACAAGCCGGGACCAAAAGATCCTCGCAGAACTCCTGCACCTAAAAAAGATCAGAAAAAAGGTTCTAAAAAGAACAAGCCAGATAGTGCAAAGGATGGTAAGGGTAAAATTACCTTCAGTAAAGAAGTGACCGCACAACTGTCTGCAAAAGTCAAAGAGCACAACGCTAAAGGCAAAGGCTCTAAAGCAACTCTGGGTATGCTCAAGGCTGTTTATCGTCGTGGAGCTGGAGCGTTTTCTACAAGCCATGCACCAAAGATGAGTCGTCACGGATGGGCTATCGCTAGAGTCAACGCATTTCTTAAACTACTAAGAAGCGGAAGACCTTCTAATCCTAATTACACAACCGACAACGACTTGCTGCCCAAAGGTCATCCACGAGCTGGCAAATCAAAGGCCGCTGAATATCAAGGACGCAAGGTTCAGTTGGGTAAACCTTTTAGAACCCCAAAAGGGCCAAAGAAATTTAGCGTTTATGTTAAAAATCCAAAGGGAAATGTTGTTAAGGTGAACTTTGGTGATCCTAACATGAAGATTAAAAAGAATATCCCCGGCAGAAGAAAGAATTTCCGTGCTCGCCACAACTGCGACAATCCCGGACCACGCCACAAGGCACGTTACTGGAGTTGCAGAGCGTGGTAGAGGAAGATATGCTTGACTGCCCATTCTGCGGAGGCCGTCCCCAATCTGAAGCACTTCTAACTATACAAATGTATTGGTATGAGTGTGCTGATTGTGGGGCGTCCTCTGCGTCGGGGGACGATTTGCAAGAAGCACAAGACAAGTGGAATCAAAGAACTTGAACTAAATTGAAAAAACCACTTGCATAATAACAAGCTCTAGACTATAATAGTGTAGATCAGGGTTCACAAACTCATCTTCTAAAATGAAGATTCATTGTTTCATCCTGACGTATGTTGAATATTTAATATTGAAGGATTTATTATGGACTGGTTCCCTCTTTGTAACCTTACACATTATTCTCTGCAAAAAGGTTTCTCTAAACCAAAACAGCTCGCAGAGAAGTGCCGCACTAATAATTTCAAAGCGTGCGGTATCGCAGACTACAAAAGTATTTCTGGAGCTGTATCTTTTTATAAGGCATGTGTCGCACAAGACATCAAGCCAATCATCGGCTGCTCTTTCGACAACTTCACGCTCTTTGCCAAGAATAAAGATGGATGGTTTGAGTTAATTCAAATCGTATCTTCTCTCTCAGACGATGGCGAACCTGATACAAAACTTATATTATCGCTATCTAAAAATAATAATCTGATCTGTGTAGCGGAAGACGAGTCAGTATCTCCTGTGCGTGGAGAGGATTTCTACGAGAAAACTGCATCGTTCCATACTAGCTACTATACAGAAAAAGAGCACGCAGAGCTACACCGAATCATGCTATGCTCTAGTATGAAAACTACTTTGTCTAAAGTAAATAAGGCTATTACAAATGGTCAAACTGTGGACAATCAAGTTTTCTTTGAGTCAAATGATTTCTTCTTGCGTGACAAGTTATCTGCAACGGAGCTATTGATTGACGGCAAAGACCCAGAAAGTTTTGTAGACATCTTCAGTAAGTGCAAGAACTATAATATCCTCAGTCAACCTATGCTGCCTACGTTCGATACCCCTAACGGTCAGACCGAAAAGGATTATCTTAGAGAACTGGCTAGAGCAGGATGGAAGAAGATGCTTGATGACAAGATTACTGATGAAGATGAAAGAAAGGTCTATGGAGATAGATTTAGAAAAGAGTATGATGTTATCGAGAAGGCTAATCTATTTGGTTACTTCCTAATTGTGTGGGATATTCTAAACCATTGTAGAGATCAAGGATGGATGGTAGGGCCGGGACGAGGGTCTGCCGCAGGATGTCTAATTTCTTATCTTATAGGTATTACGCAGATTGACCCCATCGAGTTTGATTTACTATTTGAGCGATTTTACAACGAGGGTCGTAACACAGAGGATCACATCTCCCTTCCTGATATTGACATGGATGTGCCGGGAGACAAGCGTGACGAGATTATCGCACACCTAAAGTATAAGTATGGGTCAGATAATGTTAGTCAGATGCTGACGTTTGGTAGACTGCAAGGCAGGAGTGCTATTAAAGAAGTCCTCCGAGTAAATAACGCTTGCGGATTTGGAGAGATGAATGAAATTACGAAATATATTCCTGACGAAGCAGCTATTTCTGACCAACTAGCAGAAATGGATGAAGAAGATCGGTCAATCATCAAGTGGGCGTTGCTGAATAACGCTGACGACCTACGTGATTACTGTTATGTAAACGAGGATGGGGAGCTAAAAGGCGACTTCTCCGAGTTCTTCAAGCAGGCTATAGATATAGAGGGTACGTTTAAGACACAGGGAAAACATGCTGCTGGAGTTGTTATCTCCGCAGAACCACTTTTTAAAGTATGTCCCATGGTGAACCAAAGGAGTGGCGGTGAAAAAATCGCTGGATTGGAAATGGCAGACCTAGAAGCTCTGGGCCATGTCAAGTTCGATGTCCTTGGTATCAACTTGCTGGACAAACTTATGAAAATCAAGGAGCTTATTAATGAATAGAGATATTATCGTATTTGACTTTGAAACAGGCGGTAGGAATCCGATGAGGTGTCAACCTACACAGATTGCTGCTATTGCGTTAGACGGTAGGAACTTTAGGCTAAAAGGAGAGTTCAATAGTCTTATGCGTCCTATCATTGACGACGAGAAAGCAATCGCTGCTGGTGTTGATCCACTAGAAGAAGGTGCCTTGAAAGTTACTGGACAGACCAGAGCAAAACTTGCTAAAGCACCTTTACCCAAAGGTGTATGGAAGAAGTTCTGCAACTTTGTCAATAAATATAATTGGAAAGGTACGTCATACTTTGCACCTATTCCTGCCGGTTTTAATATCCTCGGCTATGATATGCATATCGTAAATAGATTATGCAAAGAGTATGGACCATATGACGACAAGAGGCAGTGCCAAAAGCTATTTCACCAAATCTACAAGATTGACGTAATGGATGATGTTTGGCTATGGACTGAAGGAGACCCAGATGTTAAGTCTATTAGTATGGACAGCCTGCGAGAAAGAATGGGTTTGTCTAGCGAGAACGCTCACGACGCTTTGCAAGACGTTAAGGACACAGCAAATATCTTTATCAAACTGCAAAAGTCAAGACGAGCAGTCTACAGAAACATGAAATTTGAAAAGGCATTTGCTGACGGAAAACTTTTTGTTTAGAATTGAGAAATATGATTGACACTAAAGATGAGAAGTCTTGGAACTTATATAGAGACGGTTTGACCAAAGGCGTATTTCAGCTAGAAAGTAATTTAGGAAGAGCGTGGTCAAAGAGATTAGCACCAGAAAACCTAGAAGAGTTAGCTGCACTGATTGCACTAATTCGTCCGGGATGTTTGAAAGCTGTTATTGATGGTAAGTCAATGACGCAAAGATTTGTTGACAGGAAGCATAAGAAAGAAGATGTTACCTATCTGCATGAATCGTTAGAAAGCATACTCCAGCCTACGTATGGAGTACTTGTGTACCAAGAGCAAGCTATGCTTATTGCTGTGAAACTCGCTGGCTTCAGCGAGATGGAAGCTGACAACTTGCGTAAAGCAATCGGTAAGAAGAAGGCTGACCTCATGGCTCAAATCCGTGGTGAGTTCGTAGAGGGGTGTGCTAGAGAAGGTATCGTCAATGAAGAAACCGCCAAAGAGATTTTTGGTTGGATTGAGAAGTCTTCTAGATACTCTTTTAACAAGTCTCATGCGGTTGCGTATGCTTTAAACTCTTACTGGTCTGCATACTACAAGGCTAACAACACCAAAGAGTTCTTCTTGTCGTACCTATACTACGCAAATGAAAAGCAAG
>CEVG01160882.1_pt1 | contig 12115 bp, 11 predicted proteins | sample 356511 | NCBI WGS metagenome assembly CEVG01 (sample SAMEA2623426, study PRJEB7988) | marine metagenome | biome: marine biome (ENVO:00000447); feature: surface water layer (ENVO:00002042); material: "saline water (ENVO:00002010), including plankton (ENVO:xxxxxxxx)" | depth 5 m | reverse complement strand
AGGAAATAGAATCATTTGTTATATAGTACTATGTGGAAATCTTTATTAAGCCTATTAACATTTATTGGAATCATTGGGTCATTTGCAGGAACGCTTAGTTCAAACCCAAATAAAAAATTCAAACTAGAATACAAAAAAATTACATCTGGACCAGCTAATCATTTTTTCGGATATATTGGTCACGTTCAGAATATTCCTTGGAACGGCAACGGGCGATATATACTTTCCCTGAGAACCAAATTTCAAGATCGCATGCCTGGTCCCGATGATCCTGCAGACATTATTTTAATTGATACTCATCAAAACTACTCCATTAGAAAGCTAGATGAAACCTCTGCATGGAACCCTCAACAAGGCACCATGTTTTATTGGAATCCAAAATCTCCAGACACTCAATTCTTCTTTAATGATCGTGACAAAGAATCAGGTAAAATTTTTTGTGTTCTTTTCGATATAAGTGAAGGTGAAAATGGAATTAGAATAAAGGAGTACCGATATAATGATTCGCCAATTGGCAATGGTGGAGTCGCACAAAAAGGCGGAAATTTTCTTGGAATAAACTATGCCCGGATGGCACGTTTAAGACCAGTTACTGGTTACAAAGGAGCGAGCGATTGGACAGTAAATTCTAAGCACCCTGAAAATGATGGTATCTTCAAGGTTGATGTCTCCACCGGAAACAAAAATTTACTAGTATCCTTTAAAACACTGGCGTCAAAGCTATCAAAAAAACATGACCCTAAAAAAATACCATCATTGTTTATAAATCACACCTTATGGAATCGTGAAGACGATAGAATTTTCTTCTTTGCGAGAGCTGGATGGAGTGGAAATAGAAAGGGAACTAAAATCAATCAACCCTTTGTAATGAATTCTGACGGTTCAAACCTTAAGCTTCTTAAGCAACATATAGGTGGACATCCCGAATGGAGTTATGACAAAAAAATGATTGGAAGAAGCGGAAAACTGCAAATCGTTTATGACACGGAAAAACAAAGAATTGTTAACTCTCTCGGAACTCCAGAAATTTTCCCTGATCCTGAAGGAGACATAGCATTATCACCTAATGGCGAATGGTTAGTAAATGGATATAAAAATAAAAAAGAGAAGAAGAATTATTACGTTATTTATAATTTAAAAAATAAATTTCACCTTAGAAGTAAAGGATTTGAAATTGGGAAGTGGATATCTGGAGATCTCAGGCAAGACCCCTCACCCACCTGGAACAGGAATAACGATCAAATTATGATACCCGCTCTCTCTGATGACGGTAAATCAAGACAATTACACACAATTTCAATTGTCCAAGAATAAATGAAATCTTTACTCTTGATTGCTTGGTCTGGCCTATCAATAAATATTTTATCAGCCAATTCACTTAATAATTTACTTAAAAAACCACCTCAATGGTTTCAATCTACCGAGGCTAAAGACAAACTGTCGAACATACTTTCTTTTCAGGACGCAAATGGAATCTGGCCTAAAAATATCAACACTGCAGACTATAGGTATGATGGTTTACGATCAAAGCTCCAAGGAACATTTGATAATTCTGCAAGCTTAAATGAACTAAGGCTTTTGGCAAAAGCGTACAACGCCACAAAAAATAATGCTTACAAAAAAGCATTCAACAAAGGTTTAGAATGTATATTAGATTGCCAACATCCAAACGGCGGCTGGCCTCAAAGCCCTAATGCCAAGGGATATTCTGAACACATTACTTTCAATGATGGAACGATGATTGGCATCATGACATTTCTACGAGAGGTTCATAAAGATAACGATTATAAATTCGCCACAGAAAAAAATCGTAGAATTTGCAAAGAACGTTTTGATCTAGGCATTCAATGCATCATTAAGTGTCAGATAAGAGTAAATGGAAAACTCACAGCTTGGTGCGCTCAACATCATAAAGAAGACCTGAGGCCAATGGGTGCTCGATCCTATGAGCACCCCTCAATCAGTGGAGGAGAAAGCGCTGATATTGTTTGTCTTCTAATGACTATCAAAAACCCTGATCAGCAGATAAGAAAATCAATTAAATCAGCAGTCAACTGGTATACGAATTCTAAAATAACCGGTTCAAGCTATCGAAAAGTCAAAGGGGACAACGTGTTAGTTAAAGAAAAAACAATCAACCCCATATGGGCAAGATTTTACGAAATAGAAACAAACAAACCTATTTTTAGCGGAAGAGATGGCAAGATTAAATATAATGTATCCGAAATTGAATTTGAGAGGCGTAACGGATACGCCTGGTACGTTGGTTCAGGAAATAAAGTCCTAAATGCCTGGAAAAAATGGAAAATTACTGAAAGTGGCTAAATCACAGCCCAACATTTTTCTCACAAATATAAATCCATTTTAAAACTTAAATCGTTTTAATTTCGAAATAATATTTCGCATCTTAAAACAATTAATCAAATGACCAAACTATTTACCATTTTCTTCATCATGACCCTTTCAATCATACAGATGCAAGGTTCCGAAAAAATCCTCTCTTCTTTTAAATCATCTGGCGATACCATAACTGATTGGCAAATCGTGGACGATGGGGTTATGGGAGGATTATCAAAAGGTAAATTCGATATTTCTGGCAAACAGACTCTTAAATTCAGTGGAAATCTATCTTTGAAAAACAACGGTGGATTCTCATCCATAAGATCCAAAAGAACCACTATGGATTTGAGCGAATTCAAAGGCATTAAGATGAGGGTCAAGGGGGATGGCAGAACATACAAACTTAGAATGGAGAGTGATTCTCGTTACCGCCGCATGGCAGTTTCTTTTCAACACGAATTTAAAACTACCAAAGAGGGATGGACCGAAGTTTTTATTCCATTCGACAAATTGAAAGCAAGTTTCAGAGGTTGGAACCTGCCTGGTATGAAGTTCAATTCCAAATCTATTCAGCGTGTAGGTTTAATTATTGCTGACAAAAAAGAAGGACCTTTCGAACTAAACGTTGATTGGATAAAAGCTATTTAGATAACTTAAATTATTTTTTAATTTTGACTCCACCGACAGGTCCTGACATTGGAGGGTTTTCAAAAAAACTTCCATCGTTTAATAACCTCGGATCGTTAGTCTCAGTTAATAGGCTGAACAATTTTTTATTTAGTTCAATCCTGACACTCTCATATCCGGATTCTCTAGCAACATTATTCATTTGATAAGGGTCTTTTTTAAGGTCATACAATTCTTCTAAGGGTCTTTTCCCATAGGCCCGAGAAAAATATTTTTTGTATTTCGGGTCTTTTCGATTTTTTACAATCCAGGCTTTTGTTGGTCCTGCATCCTCATCTGGTATCGTTATAAAAGTGTTATTAGTTAACTGATTAACATTAGCCTCTTTATCTGTATCCAAATTGTAGTGATCTCCAAGGGGATATCTGTCTGGTTTAAAATTCATGATGTAGAGATATTTATCTGTTCTTATGGCACGCTGAGGGTAAGGCAATTGCCCTGCCCTAGCCTTGGCAACATGCCTCTCCCTGCCTGTCAAAACAAAGTCTCTAGTCATTTCATGAGCACCATTTTTTGAAGATTTTAGAACTGGCCAAAGGGATTGACTAGTCATAACCTCTGGCACTTTAAGATTGGCCGATTCTAAAAATGTAGCCGCCAAATCTGGCAGGCTGACTAGATCATCAACTACGCGAGAACCTTTAACTCCGGGGCCCTTAATTGCCAACGAAACTCTTGTCCCAAAATCATAAAGGTTGCATTTACCATAAGGAAAGCCCGCAGGGCCATGATCTCCTGAGATAGCTATGATAGTATTGTCATATAATCCTTTTTCCTTAAGAACTTCAATCAAAACACCAAGCCCCAAATCAAAAGCCATCACCTCTCCAAGATAATCAGCAAAGTCTTCTCTTACTTCATGAACATCAGGCAAAAAAGGAGGAAGCTTACCTCTCAATGAATCAGGACTAATTCCCCATAAATTATTTCCCGATCCTTTTATCCACTTTCTATGAACATTAGTGGGTCCAAACCAGTAAGCAAAAGGAGCATTAACTTTTTTCTTTGAAAGCATCAGTACAAAGTTTTCTCTCACCTGATTGAGGAGTTCTTCTTTCGCTTTGTCGACACTAATACCTTTGGAAATTAATTTTGAAGCTGTTTGAGAAAACCCATTAAAACTAGTTCCTGCACTTGAAAAAGCATTTTGAGTTCCTCCAAAAGGAGCATCCCTCGGACTACCGGGTGACCACACTTTCCAGGTATAACCAATGTGGTAACCTGACTTTTCTAGAAGCAAAGGCCAGGTTGGAATAGAACTATCCCAAACTGCGCCTTGCAAAATCGCACCTCTACCTGTTCTCCAAAAATACTGACCCGAGAGAATAGAGCTTCTACATGGAGTACAAGAGGGAGCATTTACAAAAGCATTATTAAAGAGCACCCCTGATTTAGCTATGCTATCAAAATTTTTTGTTTTTAATGCATCATTAACAGTTCCCGGTCCGTCAACTTCTGCGTATATCGATGCATGCCTTCCCCAATCATCAGCAAAAGCAAAAAGAATATTAGGTTTCTTTGACTCGGCTAGTAACGAATAATTTAATACTAAAGAAAGAATTACAAATCTAATCATGATACAGGTGGCTTGGGTATTATTAAAGTTATTCTAGCGTGGATAAGTACTTGGAGTGATACTGTCTAACTTTTGAATATTGCTGATCATTTATCACATTATTCCACTCATTATAATCGGTTTTATGATCATATAATTCTTCTGATCCGTTCGCATATCTAATATATCGATACCTTTCAGTACGAATGGAATGATTTCCCTCTCTGAAGGTTGTTATGGCGGGGTGACTCCAGTCAGAACGAGGATCTTCCAGAAGCTTCGTAATACTCATGCCGTCAATATTCAATGGATTGGGAAGCTTACAGAGCTCGGACAATGTTGGAAAAATACTCAATAGCTCGACCGGTCTCGAACAGCTAACACCTTTAAGTCCATGAGGAGTTGAAATTATAAGAGGCACACGCGTAGACCTTTCCCATAGTGACCTCTTGGCCCACATTTGTTTTTCACCAAGATGAAAGCCATGATCAGAAAAAAGGACAATTATTGTATTATCCTTGTATGAACTTGAATCCAAAGCATCAAGAACCCTACCTATCTGATGATCAGTAAACGTGATGCACGCGTTATAAGCCCTAACAGCATTCTTCCATTTACCAGAATCAACGAACCATTTGTGACTGGGCGGCAGTGTATTATGAATTAGCTGAAGCGCCTCCCTAGGAAGGTCATCTCTATCGTTAGAAAGTATCTCAGGCAGGAGCACTTTATTGAGCGGTCGAGATTCGAAATATGGTTTGGGTGCAAATAATGGAACATGAGGTCTATAAAAACCAATCGCCATAAAGAACGGAGCCTCGTTATGATTTTTCAATTGATCAATGCACCAACTCGCAACCTGATAATCTGAATGTTCTTCTTCTGGATAATCCTGAGGTCCAAAATCCCAAAGCTTTGTCTTGCTTGGAGAATCCTTATGAATTCTTTTATCTTTTTTGGAGTACTGCCCAGGTATAGGCCCATAAATTTGGAATGAACGTTTACAAATTTTAGAGGCATGAAAAATTTTTCCTGCTGTCAATGTACGATAGCCGTTTTTTACAAAATGCTCACCCATTGTAATTCGATTCTTGGTCTCCTTCACAGATCTAAACCATGGCTGATTTTCATAGATTCCTGTTGTTGATGGCCTCAGGCTCAGCATAAAACTCGTCCTTGAGGGGTTGCATATTGGAGCCTGGCAATGAGCATTGGTAAATAACATTCCCCTACTAGCCAATCGATCAATATTCGGAGTTTTGGCTTGAGAGTTAGTTTTAAGACATCCTATCCAATCGTTAAGATCATCAATGGCTATTAGTAAAACATTTTGGTTTTTCCCTTTGCAGTTGATATCTCCAAATACAAAAAAACTGAGCAAAAATAGACATAGAGACTTCATCTTAGATATGGTTAAAAATATAGAAAAACCATTCAAGCATGAAACTCAGAACAACTTAACAATTTAATCCAGGACTTGATGCAATCTTTCGAGCAATAAGACACTCTCTCTGTATAATTGAGGAGATGCATTTGGATCACCGATATAAATTTCTCCATATGGGGCCTCTTTATACGAATAAGTAAAGGGCTTCTTTCTATCCCATTGTGAAATCGGTATAACATAGCCAATTTCATCCATTCCAAGATTGAAGTTCATATTTATCTTTCCTTTCATTAAAGTGCGCAGTGGCGGGGTCTCAACAGGATCCGTTTTTATGTCAGCTCCTTCAGGCGTCTCAATACCTCCATCGACAATCTCGGGAAACATTTCTCCGGGACTCGTGATTATCTCAATATCACCAATCCTCACTGCATTTATTTCTGTTTTCACCTTGGTCTCGAAGGGGAGACCATATAGTCCAGGATGTAATAATCCTAAGGCAACGGGAGCTTTCAAGGGCCAACCTATTGGCAGATAAATAGTCTTGGCTGAGAACGCCAGTCTTTGGGATTCCATATTACCGAGTCCCTCTAAGTTCGCTTTGTTCAATTGATTTGCTGCAAGAATTGCCAAATTTTCACCCTGGGCTTTAGACTTTCCCTGTCTACCATGTTGAACTCCAAAACGGTCCGTTATGTCTATATTAAGTTGAGTCATTAAACCTCCAACCGGACCAGTAAAGAAAACAGATTTACCACCAAACCCATTAAAGCCCTCTTTACCATCCAGCCCATTTTCCATTGCTTCTCTAAAGTAATGAACGAAGTCTGAACTAACTTTTGTAAATTTGGAACCAAAGCCCTCAGGATGCATACCCCACGATGCAAGGGTGGCAATGGTTTGACCCGTTACTGCATTTTTAAACCAGGCGAGTGGTAATTTTTGATCGACTATGAATGGAGGCCTCGAATCATATGAAAAATTATCTATTGGAACCTTTGCTTCGGCTATAGTGGTCGTAGCTGGGGCAAGATTTTCAACGGCCTCTATTACCGAACCGATAATCCTGTCGTCCAAAAGTTCCATGTACTTATCATCAAACCTTCTTCCAATGAGTTCTTTGTAACTCCATAGACCTATTGTATCAGGGGCATTATGGGTGTGAGTACACGCAAAAGAGACCAGATCTATATCAACATTTAACTTACTAAGTCGATTCCTTATACCTATGTACCTTTCATGGGTTATACCAACGCTATCGATACTGACAAGGACAACGGTTATGCCGTTGTTCCGAAAAGCAATTGCCCTAGACCATAGCGGGTCGTTGACACCTTGAGCCGGTCGGCTATTCCCAAAACCTGCCAACCAGACAAAATCAAATTCACCGTTGTTATTTCTATCCTCATAGCTATCGAGCTCAGGGTTAAATGAGCCATCGTTGTCAATATCCGTCCAAGTATCATATTGTGAAAGGTCTGGCGTAATTTCTTTGACTCCAACACCAACCTGTAATGGAGATGAATCTTTCCAATTTCCGTCAGATGGCAGCGTAATATCTACCTTTATATTTCGGTATGGACCTCGAGTTGTGAAAAATAGAAAGATACATAGCAGGAGAATTAAAATTCCAGCAGCGCATAACACAAAACGAATGAATTTCAAAATTTTCATTACACAACTCCAATCAACATGAATAATTCACAAACACAAATTGAAGAGGACATAAAAAATGCCACGCTGATTGGTCAACGTGGCATTTAATAAAAATTGTATGTAACCTTTTTACTAAGATTTCTTCATTTCGAAAGTGTACTCAGGAGATGATGCAATGGTACCAGAATCATCGACTGGAATAATCTGCAACTCAATGGTCTCATCATCGACTTTACGAAACGCAACGGCCATGTGGCTTGGGTCTCCTGATTCACGGTCAACCTTAATTTTAACTAATGGCAGATCTCCCCAAGGCATCCATTCACCGGTCACCTTTTCTCCTTTGTTGTTAAATCCTGACTGCTCAACTTTGCCATTTTTTGGATTTATTCCAATCACTCCAAAGGATTCATTGTTAGCCATTTTGAGGTGAGTTGATATCACCTGACCGTCAATAGCCCATTTGTATGAGAGTTCCATCGTATTTCCGTCTCGCTCCATTTTCCATGAACCGATAATCCAATCGATTCCATTCTCTTCTAACATTTCGCCGAAAGAGGCATTTGAAACGGTCAAAAATGACGTGAACAACAATACTGGGATAAGAAATAATTTTTTCATGTTTTTAGGGAATAATAATATTTAATTATACTCCACCAAGATTAGCAATATTCCTAAAAAAAACACCTCAATATTGACATTTTTATGCAGATAAGGAATCCATCAAAATTCGCGCACATTCTCCTAAACAGTTTAACTCCTCCTCTGAATACTCGTATTCCTCACTCTTACCAATCCCAATAGTAGCAATAACTTCCTGACTATCATTTAGAAGCGGCACAACAACAGCCCCTTCAACTCTTGTTTCCTTCGCGGCCGGACGGGCCACACCACTGTTATCGGTTTGGAGGTTACACATAGTGACAGGCTCTTTTTTTTCTGCACATATACCGGCCATCCCTTTTCCGACAGGAATTTTTACTGCGACTGCTGCTATTTTCTCGGGTAACCCAATCTGACCGATTAGACTCAAAAACAATCCATCCTCATCGACTTTATGAAAAGTGCAGTTACTGGCATTGAATTCTTCATAGATTAAATTTATCCCATTATAAATTTTCTCTGACAGATCTAAGTCCTGACTCATTAACTCTTGAAGGCTATTGGGAAGATTGACTATTTTTTTCATATATCATTATTAAGATGAGACGATTTTTTTGATGTCTTTATTTGCCTGCTCAAGATTGGGCTTTCCATCTTTAACTGAGTAGTGGATTCGTTGAGTGTGAGTGGCACCGTTTGCGTGTACTCCAACCAAACGAATTTGATGATTCCCCTCTTTAAGGTCGTCAATTTTTATTGAAAACTCCTTGTCGGGACTAATAACAGAGGTCCAGGTGGTTGCGTCATAATCATTGTTAACCTGATATCTCTTTTGCCCCTTATTCTCTCCGTCGTTATATGCAATCATTGCAACCACAGGAATTTCTGATCTTACGCTGCCCCTTAAGTAAAGCGATCCGTTCGTGTACTCAATAGAAAGTGAATGCATCGATAGTTTAGATGAGATACTTGCCTGCTTTGAAGTACCACTAAATAACGGATGAACAATTAGTCGAACTGCATGTGCGTTTGTTAAAAAAGAACCCTTACCCTCATTTCTCCATTCTTGTCTGTACGTATAATTTCCAGCTCCCATCAATGCTGTTCCTTTTTTTGATTCAACACGAGTGGCTAAATTATGAGGCAATGAAAGACCATGACCCAACTCATGAATTGTTCCTCCTATGTAGGTCGTGTTAAATCTTGCAAGTGAAAATGGTTCATAGTCTCGGTGCTCTTTGACTTTAAGCGTTGTTTTTGACTCATCAGGTTTCAGTCCTTCAATGTTAAGCCAATCAGAATCTGCTACAAAACAGATCCCTTTATTCTGATTAGCTCCCATCCCATAGTAGGGGGAGTATATTCTGACTTTTTTACCATCAGTTTCAGACAATCCGCAAACAATGAGTAGGGTTTCTTCTTTAGCGTTTATTCCTTTTGTTTTTAGGGCTTTCGTAACCTCATTTAGTATTCTTCCACCAGATTGATAAGAGTAAGTGCCATCATCTTTAGCACTACCAACAACCTCGTGGAGTTTTAACAAGCCATTTTCTTTTTCCAAAGAGAGCTGACTTTTTCCATAGCCGAGTTTCTCCATTTCAACGGAAAAGAAACTCTGAATGTCATTCATTATTTTATCCCATCTCTTCTTATAATTCTTTAGGGGTTTTCTATCTTTAGGATAAAAATATACAACCCTCAGTTTCTTTGTTTCATCCACACGGTCTTGACTTTGCCATTGTTTAATTTGGTTGAGAATATACTTAGCTTGATGCGATTCAGAGTTAGCGATCGACCAATTAAATGATTTACTAGAATCATCTCTTTTTTCCTTTGCAAATTGAGTCAGAGAAAGGAGTAGAAACGGTAATATGACCGGAATTAAATTTTTCATATATGATGTGCTAATGAGTTATTTTTTTTCTTTCTTAAGAGACATTCCTAATTCATCGGCTCTTCCACTTGGAAGCTCCATTATTTGAATTTTCCGGAAATGAATTTCAGCACCCTCCGACTCAAGACACAAATAACCCTTTCTTAAGTCAGCCTCTCTAATCCCGTTAACAAACTTTCCATTAATAGAAAGCTTAACTGTTCCATCAACGGCCACAACCACGTATCGGTTCCACTCCCCTTTCCCTTTACATCGCATTTCATAAGACATGCTCCTATTACCTCTGGGGTTTTCAGGAACAGCCTTCATGCCTCCAGCTCCAAAAAGTTCTCCACTGACATAACCAAGATGGTTAGGTTGACCATTTTTTTTCCTGTTAATATAGGGCCACTCAAGCTCTAACATCTGTACTTCCATTCCTTTGGGCAGTCTTCCTTTTGGAATGGCATCACTCCAAAGAAAAATACCAGAATTGCCTCCTGCTTCCATATGTTTCCACTCAATTACTAAAATGAAATTCTCATACTGTTTTTCTGATCGCATGACCCCAATTGGCTTTCCTGAACACACGAGTATGCCATCTTCAACTCTCCAGGTTTCAGGAGACGTATTAACATCAACCCAATTCTGAAGATCTTTTCCATTGAATAGATTTACAAAACCAAGTTCTGATACTGAATTATTCTTCTCGTTGGAGTATGAAGAAATAATAGCTATTTGTATGATGGCACACAGAGAGAGTATTGGCTTATTCATTTAATTAGTTTAATCAATTCAAGCGATCTTCAGAAAGGAAAAATTCCATACTGATGGCTAATTGAATAAAAAAAAAGCAGGCTGATATCAAAATAGAAGAAACTCCCACAAATCCTATAGCGATAAATTCAGCCTGCTAAAAGTTAATAAAGCTAGATGCATGCCAAGCTGAATTTTTTAAAAAGTCAAATTTACCCCTAATTATATAATCAAATCTTAATTCTGATTAGATTCTTCCTCAATTTTTTTGAGTATATGAGGAGCATATACATTGCCTTGCTCTGCAGATAATTTTAACCATTTCATAGCTTCCTGAATATTCTGGTCAATCCCGTTGCCCTCCTGATAGCGCTGGCCAAGAAAAAGTTGAGCATCTGGATCACCTTCTAACGCCTTATCCATTAGCTCTTTGACTTCTGGAATCAAGTCCTGTTCGATTGTGACATCTTCACTAGGTGCTTCTTCATTATTTTGCACCTCTTCTGAACTTTCGTTCGAATTGATCTCTAATTCGTATGATGCATTTTCATTGGTTGAACTTGTTTCAACCTTCTCTTCAATCTGTTCGTTTAAATTTTGATCAACATTCTCATCCTTTTTTTTACTACAAGAGATAATGAAAAAAATTAGTAAAGTGGCTAATAAGCAAATTCTCATTGTATAGTTATTCTCGTTTTATTGAATGTGAAATCAAGAAACAAAATATTGAATTCAATTTATCTTCTAAGGTTTGATATTTGCTCTTTTTCTTTGGCAGGGAGCCATTGACTCATAGACTTAATAATTTTAGCATTTTTGGAGACATCAGCGACATTATTCCATTCATTTTTATCTTCATGGTGATCGTACAATTCCTCTGAACCATCGGAATATCGAATGTAACGCCATTTGTTGTTTCTAACAGCATGATTCCCTTTCAAGTACGTCATGATAGCCGGCCGGTTCCAATTATTAGCCTCTCCCTTTAATAACTTTTTTATACTGACATTGTCACACGGTTCATCAGCTTCAATCGAGCAAACATCGAGAATTGTTGGGTATAGCACGGTAAGGTCAATTGGCACAGAACATTTAGATCCTGGCTTCGTTATACCGGGAGCAACAAAAACAAAAGGCACGTGCGTGGTTTTCTCCCACAGCATAAACTTTTCAATGTGATTTTTCTCTCCAAGATGAAACCCATGGTCTGACCACAAAATAATTATAGTTTCATTTGTTGGTAAATTCTCTTCAACGGCAT
>CEVG01151269.1_pt1 | contig 12228 bp, 15 predicted proteins | sample 356511 | NCBI WGS metagenome assembly CEVG01 (sample SAMEA2623426, study PRJEB7988) | marine metagenome | biome: marine biome (ENVO:00000447); feature: surface water layer (ENVO:00002042); material: "saline water (ENVO:00002010), including plankton (ENVO:xxxxxxxx)" | depth 5 m | reverse complement strand
TGTAAAGAACTATTACAATATTATATAGTAAATGTTACGTTTCGTCAAGATTATTTGTTTTCAAACCCTGGCGGAAGTCTACCTGCGTATGGGTCATAATCAAACAATTCTGTCCAATTATTAATCTTATTAGATTCATTCTCCCAGAAATTCCAAAGTCCCTGATGACTTGACTTATGGAATACATCAACATGAATATCATGAATAGATGAACCAAGTTCAATCTTATACAAGAACAAAGGCATAGCAAAAGTATTGCCTGAGTTATAAATCAAGTCATCAGCAACTGCACGGGGTTTAACACCATTATCAAGTTTATACTTATCACCACGAACGTGAAGCTTCATCAGTTTCTCTGCATGATGTCTAGTAATCAAATAACAAGCAGTAGAGAAGTCATTAACATACCTACGATGCATCCTAAGATTGACTTGAGCTGGGTTAATAATTGCTAACTGAATAACATCATAATCATATGGGACTTTACAGAAGAAATCTTTCCAAGTAAATCCCCAATACTTAACAGTAGAAAGATCACAATCATCTTCCATAATCAAAGCACAAGGAGCATCAGTTTCTAAGAACATCTTCAATGCTTTAAGATGTGATGTAGTACATCCAACTTCACCTGATGACATCATATCAGGATATCTACCTTTAAGTATGTCCCCCAAGTCCCTATCATCTCTACCATCATAAGCAGAGACACGAGTATAATTTTCTATTTCCCAGTACTTAAACTGGTCTTCCATATACTTTGCTCTCTCTGGTTGTTCATCCAGATTCAAATAGTATATGGGAGGGAGACCTTTGAGTTTAAATGCTGCTTTATTTTTATCCATTATTCAGAGAGAACACTATTAATAATTTCATTAAAGACCTTAGTTTTACCCACTAATGGATCATCAGATCCTTTCCAATTAGAGTGCCAGTTAGTAGCAGCACGATAGTGGAGGAAATTACCATCAAGATGTAGTTCCATATTATATCCACCAGCATCTTTTTGCAAATCAATATCATTATAATGAGTTGGATACTCAGGACATTCCTCATTAGTTTTCTTCATCACAACACCAGTATTTTTAAAATACAAATATGTGTGACCACCAACATCAGTCATCTCACCTTCAACAATGCCATCAGAGAAATCAATATCTTTATCCTCAATCTTAGGCATATTGAAGAACATAATACCGTTCCACATATAAGTTACATGTCCTCTGACTTGAGGAAGACCCGCAATACTTGCATCTTTCATATAATCTTCAATATCAAAATCATCAATGAGGAACATATCAGAATCTAAAAAGAGTACAATATCTTCCTTATGATTGGTTTTAATAATATTATCATAAGTCCACTGAACAGTATCAGCACAAGCTTGTGCTGGACTCATTGGTTTAGTTGCAGCAGGTTTACGATAATATTCAATTTGATTTAAAGAGCAAGCAATCTCAAACTGCTCTGTGATACTAGGATCAACAGAATCATCCACAACATGAAATTTATATTCATGTTGTAGAAACTTTTTAAAAAGTTTTTCTTGGAGAAGAACAAAGTCAGGTCGATTTACGACAGAAGTAAAGATATGAATCATGGTTGTTTTGCCACCCAGTCCTCAAGTTTTACAGTTGGTTTCCATCCAAAAGCAGAACACAGTTTAGAATTATTAGCAAGACTATACCGTGTTTCTGCTGGACGTGGTGGAATTGTTGTAGTGTTATCAGAGATCATTGCAGCAAGTTCATTCACCGAATAATTTCTACCACATCCAACATTATAAACCTCACCATAGAACGTGTCTGGAACATCAGTGGTAGCAGCTAAAAAGTTTGCATTTACAACATCACCAACGTATGTGAAATCTCTACGCTGCTCACCATCACCAACAATAGTCAAAGGTTCTCCAGCAGCACGTTGACGCAAGAAGATACCTACAACAGGTGCATACTGCCCTCTAAGAGGTTGACGCTCACCATATACGTTGAAATATCTAAAGATAACTGTATTAACTCCATGCAGTTTTGTATACATGGTGCACAGTTTCTCTCCATTTGTCTTAGAGATTGAATATGCATTCAGACAATCATCAGGTTGAGTCTCTACATTAGGTACTTCATTCTTTAGACCATAAGCAGAAGATGTAGACGAATACATTACCTTCTTCACACCTGCTTCACGAGCACACTGAAGAACTGTACAAGTTCCTACCGAGTTAATACTTACTGCTTGAATGGGATTTTTGATAGCAGGTTGAATGCGTGCTTCTGCTGCGATATGAAACACATAGTCTACACCTTCATAAAGTGGACGAGTCTTTTCATAATCACGAATGTCATACTTATAGTTCTCTGCCTTTGGATTCCAATAGAATTCATCATGAGCATCAGAATATTCATTATCAATTACTACAACTTCATGCCCTTCTTGCAGAAGTCTATCTACCAGGTTTGATCCAATAAACCCAGCTCCTCCAGTAACTAACGATTTCATACTACTCTCTCCGGTAAAAAATATTGTTTGTTATAGTTAAAACACTCTTCAGTAGGATAACTTGTAAGTGGATTAACTGTTCCATGATATCCACTCGTTTGGAAAAAGAATGGATCATCAAAAGCATAAACATTGAACCAACGCTGGACTTCAGCAAATCCAATGTCTTGATAATCTTCAATTACATATCCAGCATGATATGTAATCCTCTGGCACATTCTAACATATTCTTCAGTAAGATACAATACTGAATGTCCACCAAGCATATTGTGTGTGCGATACAAGTCATCTTTGACGTGCTCATACTGAAGATATGGACCCGAGTGTCCGTTCATTCTACCCCAAGATGAAATACCAAGATACACAGCATCAGCATCATCTGGAACTTCAATCTCTGGACGAAAGTTCTTGATCATACAATCGTCTTCAAAGAGAACAAATGGTGGATCAATTTCACTAAGTCCTTTATAGTGTGCAGCAGAACATCCAGCAACTGGGCGATCTGGACGAGGAACACCTTCTACTCGAATGATATGTTTGAACCCACATTCTTTGAGAATCTTTTGCATATTCTCATTCTTTTCAACATGCTGCTCAAGGTTCATATAAACAGCAGGGATTTCTCTAAGATCTAAGTTCAAGGGCATTCTTCTTCAAAGCAATAATTTTAGGTTCATATGGATAATTAGGACCACCACCACCAACTCCATTGATGGTTGGTGTTCGAGGATCCATAAATTCCTCAGCAAAACAATATGATGGAGTCAAACTTAATGTTGGTGGGTTATCAATCAAATAACGATTCATCTGGGACTCATCATGCCATAAAGCAATTACATCATTCTCAAGGTCTTTATTCACACGATCAGCAATGACTTCAGACATCTTAAGGAAGCATTCAGTCTTACCACCATTAAACCCACCAGCATAATAATTAGGACCCTCATCACCTGGTGCAACGTAAGCAAGACTCTTTGGATTTCTATCATAAGATCTATCTTTCTTTGGATAGAATGATTGATATGGGTGCATTGTTGCTACAAGATCACCGAGAATTTCATCACCAACCTTATCAACAATACCCATATCTACATCAAAATAAAAGCAGTAGTCAAACTGAGAGATAAAGTCCTTTTCTTTCATAAAGTAGTTATACCTTTTCAAGGTAGGCATTGGCCAAGGTTCATGATCAATCTGACTAATCCTTACATTATCAGATGATTCTTCAATCTCATGATCGGTAAAAAGAAGACATTCAATCTCATGACCTTCCAAAAAGTTCTCTTCAATATTATTAAGAAGTCGCTCAACAAACTGAATGTACTTGTTTGTTGCGATAGTTAAAATACAAATTTTCATTTCTTTTTAATATAAAGTGCATCTCCCCAGGTGTAGTATGACTCTGGCCATTTAGTTTCCACTCGCTCAAATCCATACTCACCAAGGAACTCATCTAATTCCCCAACCATAGCATTACCTTCATAAACCTCATCACGATTTACTTCACAATAAATATAATCAATTTTTTCAAGAGTTTTCTTAGCACCCTTAAAGACTTCAAGTTCATATCCTTGAACGTCAATATTGATCATATTACAATTACCAATATCATAATTATCAAGAATATCAACTTCAACATCTTCAGTCCCTTCAAAAGAAACATCTGGATGAAGTTCAAGATGTTGTTTAGGTTTCAGGATAGAACTACTCTGAGCAGAATTACTACTAAGGTACATAGTAGCAGTACCTACCTCACTACCAAGAGCAACATTATGAGCCTGAATATCGGCATTAATATCTTTTGATTTTTCCTGAAGAACATTCCAATTGCATGATAGTGGTTCAAAAAGAACCATCTCCTGCACACCCCTACTTACATAGTCTAGAAGTTCTTCTCCATAGTGTGCTCCAATATGAACAACACCCTTTACATCCATACTATATTTGGCATGAATATCTGAAAAATGTATTAGCATTTTATTTTGAAATAATGTTAGCGATTTGATTTAATGTACCATCCCAGGTCAAGTACTTCTCATATACCATTCTACCATATTCTAGATAGTTTTCATACTCACCAGAATCCAATATAGCATCAACCTTTGCTGGAATTGTATCTATATCATCAGAATGAACCAATAAAGCAGCCTTTTCCCAATCAATCACATCCTCAAAAGGTAACCAGAATACATCACTGATGTAGATTGGAATAGATCCCAATTGCATAGTCTCATACAATCTAAAAGATGTAGGACCATATCCTCTTGGAGCAAGTCCAAAAACAGAATCCTGAATCACGTCCCTGAACAATTGAGACATATTACCACCAGAATGATTCACTTCAAATCTATAATCTGGGGTTCCCATCAACTTATCACATAGAATTTTACGCATGGAGTGCGTATCATTTCTTCCAACAAATCCAACTTTATTCATCCTCTGCTCTTTTGGAGAACTTGGATGTGGATCTGATAAAAGAGGGATTGGAATATACTCCTGAGTATCTGCTCTTGGCGACTTGGGAGAGTTGGAAGCAGCAAAAACCTTACAGTTATCAATGGATACTAAAGTTCCATCATCATATTGTACTACAGTAAAAAACTTTTTATCAGGATACTTCTTAGGAAGTTCATCTGCCCATCTCTGCATTTCAGCAACGCTTGCAGCATCATTACCCCAGTTATGGGAGCAATGATACTGAGTCCACTGAATAGGAATATAAAGATAATCACTATCAATATCCATTGTAGTGAAATACGAAAATGCTCTTTCTTCAATCAAAGGATTCAAACCTTGATGTGGAGGATATGCAAATGTATTTTTAGGAATCCACTGTTGTGGAGTATCAACAACTTGAATCATAAGTTTTTAATTGCAGTTTCATAAAGTTGAACAGACCGATCGGAGTTACCACCACAAGAATGCCAGTTACTATCTGGTCTAAGTCTGTGATTATGTCTAAGACCTTCGACTACTTTAAATTTATTTCCACTCTTCAACCAGAAATAAAATACGGCTGCAGTATCAGCATGAAGAAGAGGTGTAGATGGATCGTTAAATGGTTGCTTTAAACACTCAAGATATGTATTACGATTAAAAATGTAGTTACCAGAATTTACAAACCAGTTAAACCACTCAACACCATCGTTCAAAGCTTTTTTAGATTCTTCAATCCCAATTAGATCATAACCAAAATCATAATTAGAAATATTTTCATAATCACTAGCACTATCATTCTTACAAAAAAGTTTTTGTGGTGAGAAGCAAATGCTAGGATCATCATCAGGAATATTTTTGATTAGTTCATAACTTTCCTCAAAAGGATGGTTATCACTATCTAACAAATATACCCAGTCATTTGTACAATTATTGACTGTTATATACTTGTTCCTAAAAGCACCAACATTTTCAGTATTCAAAAATACTTTGATCTTTGGAGAATCTATTTTATTAATGATAGAAACTAAATTTTCAAAATGACTATCAGATGACCTGTCATCATTAACAACAATTTCATCAATAAAATCATCATCTAATGCATACTTAATACAATCTTCAAAGTATTGTGATGTATTATACTCTGGAATAGCAAGACTAATTTTTTTCATTCGTAATCAAGAATAGATTGTACTGTTTTAGTATTCATATAATCTTTCAAAATCTTTGCATTTGGAACAACACAATGACCACCGATCTTATTAGTTGAATATAAAACTGGACGAACCACATTATTCTTATTCAACTTACTATATCCTTCATTATATGTTTGATTATAAAGAGTCATTACTTCTTCAAAATCAATATCTTCTTTCTCACAGACTTGAGCAACATCTGCATGAAAAGCAATACAGACACCATAATAAGTTGTGTCTAAAAGTTTAGCATACTCAGTAGTCTTACTATCTTTACAGATATGACTCTTTATTCCCAGAGTAAGAAGATGCTGCTTATATAATTCAGCAGCTTCAAAATCTTCTGGACCAATATACTTCAAAAATGTTTTCATACCTACATCCAGATTAGGATGCAATCCTCTCATGGGAGAATGACATACCTTACCACCAATAAGTTTTGTAGTTCCTGGAGCAACTGTAGAATGAATAATGGTATATCCAGGATTTGCTTTTGTAATATAATCCTGGACAACTCCAACAAAATTATCAATAAAAGGAATACAAATATTGAGGATATCGACTCCTTCAATATTATCATTAAAGTCTTGGAAAGGATCTACAACTGAAATCTCAAATCCATCAAATGATTGATATACTTTTGCAATACTACTACCAATCTCACCATATCCAATAATTCCAATCCTTACCATACACATACCCCTTTTGTATAATATTCTACCACTTCTTGAATTACTTCGTCAACACCCTTTGTAGGTTTCCAACCAAGTCTTTCTTTGATCTTTTCACTATCAGGAATCTTCTCAGGTGCTTCTGCAAACAGAGGACCATGTAGTTCCGTTGGATCAACATGAGTGATGTTAGAATCTGTTTTAGTAATTTCTTTTACTTTCTCAGCAAGATAGAGAATGGTTCTCTCATTTAATTCATTACCAATATTCCATTCTTCATTCCAATCATTATCATCAGCAACACTAGTCAAATAAATTCCATCAACAATATCCTTTACCCAAGTAAAAGCTCTGAGTTGAAGACCATCATAATAGACAGTGATATCCTCATTATTCAACGCTTGATGAACAAATCTTGGAAGAACAAATCCACCATCAGGCAATTGATACTCACCAGTAACATTAAACGGTCTAATAATTTGATATTTAAAATCGGAATTGATTCTACCTTGATTGACTAGTACAATTTCAGACAAGAGTTTAGCGATTGCATATTCATTTCTTACAGTAAACTCCCCATGAAGAACCTTATCATCTTCCTCTTTAAGGTAACTCTTCTCAGCACGATGTCCATAAATTTCAGATGTTGAAATAAAGACTAGCGGACAGTTATTATGTTTAGCAGTATTAATTGCCCAATAGATATCATCAAGAATGATTCTAGCCATGTTACCAGAATGCTTAAGTACACCTACTGGTCCAACTGGAGAAGCAAGATGAAGAACAAGATCTACCTTTGGTAGAGTTTTATAATCAACATCTAAAATATTTTCGTTTATAACTTGAACTCCTTCAAGCAATTCATGATCAGTAGGTATAGCATTTGTAGACATATTATCTACAACACAAACATCCCATCCAGATCCTTTCCATTTCTCTATACAATGGGCACCAATAAATCCCAATCCTCCGGTGATCAATACCTTTTGTTTTGACATAAGACAATCACTTTGTAATTTTTTGCTGTAAGATACTTATTATATATTTTGCTCTAGCAGACGTGGTTCCGAAGTTTAGTAACCACTCCCTTTGCTTCTGAAGCATATCCAAATATTCATTAGTAGGTTGATTATTAACAACTAATCTACCAATCAAATTCTTCAATTCGTTGGGGTTTGAATATGAAAAACATGGAAGTTCTTGTGGAGAACACAGAGGTGGTTTTCTATCATAATCTTTGAATAGAAGTAATGTTCCTGCTGCAATAATCTCATAGTGCCTCAGACAATCCCATCCACCTTTTTTACAAGTTGGTCCAAACCAAGACTTGGAAATATCATCATAATATTCTTCCTCAACAGTAAACTTATGGTGTGCAAATCCACCACCAGTTTCAGGATTACTACCAAAGATAGCCATCGAAGGAGCAGTCTTGGGAAATAGTTGATTCTTAATCGAAAAATCTACTTCACGAATTCGTTCTTCAGGAATTCCAAATCCTGTGGGAAAAATACTATTATCACTAGTATCAATCAATTCTCTCTTAAAACAATTTGAAAATTGATTTCCCTGAACTCTCTCACCATCATGCATCATTTGTACAGGGGCTCCACCATACAAATCATGTCCATCAATAATCCAAACATTACCATCTGCTAGGTGAGAAAACTCTTCAGAATTGGGAGGTTCATTATACATATGACCATCCCCATATAAGATACAATCAAACTTTTGATTTTCAATATCTCTATCTGAAAGATCTTCTATCGGAGTAGTTAGTAATGAAAAACCTCTTCCATGTAAAGAGTCTTTAGGACTATCAGAAAAATCATGATACATAATCTTCTTGCGAGGATAGTCAACAAAGTCTTCCCCAAGCACCGTTCTCAATCCATGAAGCAATGAAACTTCCAACAAATCTCCCTGCTTCTCAGGATGTTTGGTTGTAATAAACAAAATTCTCATTTCAAAACTGCTCCACAATTTGCTTACCTTCAATCATGGATGATCCAGATGGTCCAGATCCAGGTCGATCAGTTTGATTGTACATAATACTAAGATCTGAATGATTCCAAGGAGCCCAAGTAGAACTAATTTCTTCTCTTGATTCACCTAAAGTCTTATCCCATTCAGGATAATTCTCTTCAGGTAACAACTGAACAGCAGCATTTGAATAATTATTATTCCACTTTCTTCCCCAAAACTGACCTGACAGAACGGCACCAGGAATATTGAGAGGAGATTTCCAACTCATATCATAGTCACCTTCTAGACTTTCATAAATTGCGTAGTCTGCTTTCTTAAGTCGATAAACCCAATCACGGTCTTCCCAACCACCATTAGTAAACCTTTGATCCCACCAACCAATTTTACGAACAAGCTCTTTAGCAAATCCCATGAATCCAACATTATAAAGAAGAACACATGCGTAACCATTCTCCAAAAGATTGATCATCTTTTCAACTTCTTCTACTTTAGGATTCGTTCTATCATTAATTAGAATGACCCATTCCGATGGTGAAGTTGCTACTGAATCATTAATAAGTTCAGAATAAGATTCATAAATTTCAGGATGTCTATCAATTCTATTATTCCAATGAACTTTGTACTTATCTTCTAATGGTTTCAATGCTTCCATCTGAGCATTAGTAACATCTCTACTACATCCACAATGCAAACAGATTGTAAATTCTTTAATCTTTTCCATAATTTTAAACTAAAATAAAACGATTTTCATCAGTAACAACAAAGTTAATATCATCACCATCATTACGATGCTGCCAATATTTTTTCGATGTATGTGGATAATAAACGGTTGTAGCATCAGACAACCAAGCAGACCACCAGGAGTATGATGATTGAGACATCGCTATTGTTTTATAAGATGATATCTCAACGAAGTCTTGCCATTCAGAATTTGATTTTACCTGACATCCAAAAATCCCACTAAGTTCTTTTATATAATCACTATTGGGACTATCAGTATATATTACTGGAGTTTTATTGGATTCTCTAATAACTTCACTATAATAATACATAGGAAGATTAATGTTATCTCTATAATATTCTCCCAATCTAACATGAACTGCAATCAGTTCATCATTATATAATTCCTTTACCTTTGGAAAATGATAAAACTTTTTAATGTAGTCTTTATATGGACGAAAGTTTTCATAGTCTTGAAAAAATCCATGCAAGTAAATTTGACCATCATGATTACATATCCTATCATAATCCACAATTGTTTTATCAACAATTAAAGGATTATCATTCTTAACGATTACATTATTCTCTTCGTTTGCAATCAAATCTTGAAACTGTCCTGGTTTTCTAGCATTCAAAAAATATCCAGTTTTTTTAGAGATAATTCTACCAACAGCATACTGTCCTAAGTGATTTGCAAATCCAGAACAAACATCAGACTGACCTCTATAATGTGTGTGTATCATCAGTAATCACTCCTCCAAGGTTGACCACCAGCAAAATGACGTATTACAACATCCTTTCTTTCTACAGGATTAATATTAAATGTACACCCAGATTCACCAGGCATTTCAGTTACATTCCAGCAAGTAGGTAATACTTCAACATGCTCATATAATTCATCCAAAGAATACACTGTCCAATCATCTTTATCAGAGTGCCATCCGTAATGTGCTAGATTGTAGAATGGAATATTTGAGTGGCGCTTGATTCCAGCCAGTGAATACCAAGATGCTTGTTCTCTAAAGATACTCCAAAAACTATCCCTATGTCCAAAGTATTCATGAAGGGTTATCTTATCTTTTAGGTTTTGATATCTATCTTCATCAAGCAAAAGATCGAACATCTTTCGAGACCAATCATTGACTCGAATAGAATAATTACCCATACAATGAGTATTACCAGAATCAATACAATAAGTAAATGATTTATGAGATGGATATTCCAGATCCAATCGATGAATACTCATATCTGCATCAATATGAGTCAATGTGTCACCATCCTTCAGAGTTCCATCATTCATCAAATCCCTAACAATAGTAAACTTCCACCAAGTTGGGTGATCTCTAAATGGTTTATATGGACCAAGATATTCAAGATATTCATACCCATGCATTTCACAATACTGCTTATTTCTGGGAGAAAAATGAGTCTTAAAAAAATCTTGTCTTTGATCTGGGTAATTAGCAATTACCATTAAATACTTTTTCATATCAACCTAGGAATACAAAATTGTTAAAGGGTAGATCATCAGTTTTTTTACCAGCACATTGAGCACCAAACCAATTTTGAGGAGCGAAAACTTTTTCACTCTTTGCTAACCAAGCTCCCCACCAAGAGAATGATGAATTAGCAATAACATGATACTTACATAAAGACATTAGACAAAGATCACAATCAGTACTATTGTCTTCAGAAATCATAAAACGATCAGTAGCAAATAAGTCTTGCTCTCTACACCAATCTGGGTCATCAGAAAATACAATTACAGGAAGATCGGGAAGTTTAGAAAGTGCTTTCTTATAATAACTCATTGACTGAAGAGGATGATTTGGATTATGAACATAATCACCTCTACGAATATGAAGAGAAATTGTATCCTCTTGAATAAAATCTCTACACATTTTTAGAAGATCTTTTTTGAAAGAAAAATCTTGGCGAATCTCATTTTCAATATGCCTGAAATACTTTTCAGTTTGAAAGTATCCAAATAAATCTACATTATCAGGACACTTTTCAAATAAATCTTCATCAAACATATGTGTTCTTTCTTGAAACACACCTTGTCTGACTGCACCTACTTTATTTCTATTCTCCAAATCAAATACATCATACAAAGACATATCAGAATTTCTTACATTCAAATCATTTCTACCAAAAAATTCTCTTGGTGGGATGCAAAAATCATATTCACGGTTTCTAGCAATCCCTTTAAGAGATGCATATTGAAACATTTGATTTGCCAATCTTCCCAAATTACCAAGATTATTAAACGACAACATAATCTTTATACCATTCGTAAGTTGACTCTATACCTTGACGCAATTCAATCTGTGGTTCCCAACCAAGAGATTTAATCTTATCAACATTAAGAACTTTTCTTGGAGTTCCATTGGGTTTTGTTGTATCCCAAGTAACATCACGATCATACCCTACCACATCAGCAATAGTCTCCGCAAGTTCCTTGATAGTTACATCTTTACCTGTTCCAACATTGAGAGGATCGATTCCATCATAATTTTTCATACAAGTAAAACAAGCTTCAGCAAGATCATCAACATGAAGAAACTCACGCATAGGTGATCCATCACCCCAAAGTTTTACTTCCCAGTGCTTACTATGTCCCATAGCAGCATGAAATTTAGCAATCATAGCAGGAAGAACGTGAGAACTTTGAAGATCAAAGTTATCATTAGGACCATACAGATTCGTAGGCATCAAAGAGATTG
>CEVG01012734.1_pt1 | contig 12231 bp, 9 predicted proteins | sample 356511 | NCBI WGS metagenome assembly CEVG01 (sample SAMEA2623426, study PRJEB7988) | marine metagenome | biome: marine biome (ENVO:00000447); feature: surface water layer (ENVO:00002042); material: "saline water (ENVO:00002010), including plankton (ENVO:xxxxxxxx)" | depth 5 m | reverse complement strand
AAAAATAGCTTGGCTTTGCCAAGCTTTTTTTTTATATTGATATGTATTATAAACGTTATTAAATAAAGACTATGGCTGAATTTAAATTTCCCACTGAAGAAATAGAACTGCCTTCGAAAGGTTTAGTATATTCTCAAGATAACCCATTATCTTCTGGTAAAGTAGAAATGAAATATATGACTGCTAAAGAAGAAGATATTTTAACTAATCAATCATATATTAGAAAAGGTACTGTTTTAGATAAACTATTAAAATCTTTAATTACTGATAAAAAAATCAATATTGATGATTTAATTGTAGGTGATAAAAATGCTTTATTAATTGCTTCTCGTATTTTAGGATATGGTAAAGAATATAAATTTGAATACAACGGATATCAAGAAACTGTTGATTTAAGTGATTTAGAAAATAAAGAAATTAATGAAGATGATCTTAATAGTAAAAATGAATTTAGTTATGAATTTGAAAATGGTACAAAAATTACTTATAAACTATTAACTGGTGCTGATGAAAAAAAAATTCAAAGAGAATTAGATGGGTATAAGAAAATAAATCCTGACTCTGAACCAACACTAACTACTAGATTAAAACATGTAATTACTTCAGTTAATGGAGATGAAGAAAAGAAAACTATTAGAGAATTTGTTGATAATTATTTACTAGCAAGAGATTCTAGAAAGTTTAGAGACCATATTAATACTACTCAACCTGATGTTGATCTTAATGTAACCACTAGAGGTGGAAGGGAGGTGAGTATCCCTATTGGGCTCAGCTTTTTTTGGCCTGACATCTAAGGCGGCACCCCTACTAAGGAAGAATTTATTTAAACAAATACATGAAATTGTTTTTCATGGTAAAGGTGGTTACGACTACAACACCATCTATAACATGCCAGTTTGGCTTCGTAAGTTTACTTTTAGTGAAATAGAAAATCATTTTAAAGAAGAAAGACAAGCTTATGAAGATGCTAAAAAAGGTAAAAATCAAACAACTTTAGTAGATTCAAGTGGTAAAGTTAATGCTCCTGAATTTGCTAAAGCATCTAAACCATATAAAGGTAAAACTAGTTATAAATAATAATATTTATAACAAAATGTCTTAATGGCTGACGAAAGAAAAGAACAACGAGCACTTACCGAAGAATTAAAAAAGTATAATAGAGAACGAGAACGTTCTGTAGATCTTTCTTTTTCTATGGTTGAATCCCTAAAAGATGTTTTAGGTGTACAATCAAAAAATACTGAATTTGAAAAACAACTTCTTAAAGTATCTAGAGAAGTTAATAAAGCTATTGTTAATAGAGAAAGAAGTTTTTCAAGTATAGCCTCCCTAAATAAAGAAATTGCAAAATCAAACAAAACTATAGAAAAGTCAATGACTCTTCAACGTGGTTTGAGTGCAACAATTAATGCAAACGAAAATGTAGCAGTTAAAACAGTTTTAGGTAGATCTGAAAAAATGAAAGATCTCCAAAAACAAATAAATGAATTTAACAAAAGGTTAGAAGCAGGTCAAGCAATAGATGAAAAACAATTAGAAGAAACAAAGAAAAAATTAGCACTTCAAGAAGATATATACGATCAGGAAATACAAAATTTAAGTGCAACTGAAAAACAATATGTATTTAATAAGTTAAATACGGATGAATTAAAAAAACAAACTAAAGAACAAGAAGAATTAAGTGGTGTTTTAGGTGTTGCTGGTGATTTAGCGGAAATAATTAGTAAAATTCCTGGTCTTGGTAGTGTAGCTAGTGATGCATTACAGGAAGTAACCCAACAATTACAAGAAGCTCAGGATAATGGTGAACAACTCCCTGGTACTTTAGGTGTTATGAACATGTTAGTTGGAAACATTGGTGCCAACATCATGAAAAAATTAAGGGATCCCTTTACTATTCTTGCCTTTGCCGCTACCCAAGTATTAGAAGCATTTACAGCAATAGATCATAAAGTAAGTGATGTTGCTAAAAATCTTAATATGGGCGAAATGTCCGCTTTAAAAACTGTTAAATCATTAAAAGCTACCGCTATTGCTAGTAATGATTTATTTGTTAATACTAAAGGTTTAGTTGAAAGTTTAATGGAAATCAACAAAACTTTAGGTACTAATGTAATGCTTAATAAAGAAGATTTAATTACATTTACAAAATTAAGAGAAGCTGCAGGATTAACAAACGAAGAACTAATGGGTATTCAATCTCTTAGTTTAGCTAACGGTAAATCATTAAAAGAAAATACAGGTGAATTTTTAGCACAAGCTAAAATTACAGCAGCAAGACAAGGTGTTGCCTTAAATGAAAAAGAATTATTAAAAGAAATTGCTAGCACATCAGCCGCTATTACTGTTTCATTTGGTAATTCAGCTGATGCACTTGCGGAAGCAGCTGCAACATCAAAAGCATTAGGTTTAAATTTGGAACAAGTAGATGCTATAGCAGGTAGTTTATTAGATTTTGAAAGTTCTATAGCAAATGAATTAGAAGCTGAATTATTATTAGGGAGAGATATTAATTTAGAAAAAGCAAGACAAGCTGCTTTAGATAATGATTTAGCAACAGTAGCTAAAGAAATTGCCGATCAAGTAGGCTCATCAGCTGAATTTGCTGAATTAAATAGAATTCAACAAGAAAAATTAGCTCAATCAGTTGGAATGACTAGAGAAGATTTAGCTCAAACTTTATATACACAAGAACAATTAGCAGGAGCAACCGGAGAAGAAGCGGCAGCAAGAGAAAAGAAAATAAATGCCTTAATTGAAGAACATGGATTAGCAAAGGCACAACAAATTATAGCTGAAGAAGGAGTTGAGAATTTAGAAGACCAAGCCTCAGCTACAGAAAAATTAGCCGCTACAATGGAAAAATTAAAAGAAATAGCTGCTGGTTTTGCTGCTATTATTTATCCAATTGTAACTCCAATTGCCGAAATGGTTGCTTTAATTGTAAAATTTGCTGATATTTTAACTGTTTCGATTGGTAGTTTTATGGTTTTAAATAATTTAGCTAGAATTAAAAAAGAATTTACTAAAGAAGGTTTAATTTATAGTACAGCAGAGAATGCCTTAGCAAAGGCAATGATTTTCTTTAAAGGTTCAGAGTTAACTATGGAGACAGCTCTTAATAATATTAAGAAAAGAGGATTTTTTGTTTCATTAGGAGAAATGGCAATATCAGCTGGTCAAGCTGTAATGAAAGGTTTAGCAGGTTTAGGACCATTAGGTTTACTTGCCCCAGCTTTAGGTGCAGCTGCAATAGCAGGTATGTACGCCTTAGGTAAAACATTTCTAGGTGATGATGTTGTATCAGAAGGTGGAATGGGAGGTTATGGAAAAAGAACTTTATTAGCTCCTGAAGGTTCAATTGCTTTAAATGATAATGATACAGTTATTGCTGGAACTAATTTAGGTGGTGGTAGTGGAAATAAAGAAACAAATGCATTATTAGGAACATTAGTAAGACAAAACGCTAAAAAACCTCAAATATCACCAGTAGGTTTATACAGTGTTCAATAACCCAATATTTATAATAAAATAATTAATTATGAGTTTATTAGACAAATTAAGAGCAGGTGAATCATCTTTAACTGGTTTAGATGGAGCTTCTCCAGCAATTGTGGATCAAGCACTTTCTACCCTTCATAAAACTTATTCATTAGATGGGCAACCATATATGAATAATTTACCTAGTCCTACTCAGTTAAAAGCTACTATCAATGAAAATGATAAGTATCTTAATAACTTACCTGAGTAGTAAATGGCAAATAGGGGTTTAGTCCATCTAAGGACCGACTTAACTAAACTTAAGTTTGGTAAGGATACAGTAGGCGGTGGTAATAGCAACCAACCTTATGTAATAAAAAAAATACCCTCCAGTTTTCAAGATGTAGGACGAACTGGTGGACCTGATTTTTTATTAAGAGGAGGAACGTTATTTCCTAGAGCTGTCATTAATGACGTCTCTAGAATGACACAAATGTTATTTGATTTTAGATCACCTAATGGTCCTTTATATCTAGCCAAACAAAATGTACTTTCCCTAACAAATGTAAATACAAGAACAGGGTATATAACTTACCAAAATACACCAAATAACTCTCCAGGTGGTAATCCTACATCCGCTATAGGACAATTTATTGCTGATAATTTAGCAATGAATCAAGGTATTTTTACTCCATTATCTACTTTAGCAAGTGTAGCAGGTACAGGTATCGGTATTCATCCAAATAAACAAGGATTAAATCCATTTAATCCAATGGTAGGAATGGCTCCAGGTGATGTAGAAACAACCCCAAATGGTTTAACTTTACCCACCTATATTGAAATTACAGATGGAGGAGCTGATGGTAAAAAAAGTAGATTATTAGGATTTTTACCTAAAATAAATACAAAAACAACAGATAATAATTTATATAGCTATGTTGGTGGTCCAGGTGCAACTTTAGGCGTTGGACAAACTAATATTAATATGTTAAATGATCAAAGAACTGGTGTTAATAGGTTGGGCAATATAAGTACATCAACAGGATCTTTTGTTGATAGATTCCCTATTCCTGCTTTAGCTAAAGCTGCACAATCATTTAATAACATAGTAAGTAATCCAAATGTTACTAGTTTAACTAGATTTTTAAATGATACAGTAACAACATTTTCAGGTAGTTTATTACAACCATCATTAACTTCTGTCTACCAAAATGTTATTGGTGAAGGAGGAATAAGAGTAAGATCAGGTAGTGCCGCTGGGACAAAAGAAATTTATTTTAAACCTAATAATTTAATTTTATCAAGTAGTATAAGTGGTGTTTCTTCTGGATTTGCAACATTTAACCAAAAACAAATTGAAGATTATTATGCACCAGGAGGTAATTTTGCCAGAACCAACACAGGTATAAAACCAAATTTTGAAGAAAAATTAAAAGATGATACTTTTTTAATTCCTCAATCTCCTGATTATATTGAATATAATATTGAAAAAAGAGTTAATCTAGGAAATCCTGGTAAAAGAGGTAATTTAAGAAATTATAGTTGGGGTAAAGATGCAACTAATATTGATGATCAATTATTAAACCCACTAGATAAGATTACAGGTTTACCTTTATACCAATCAGAAGGACCAATTCAAAGTGATATCAAAAATGATTTAGTAAAATTTAGAATTGGTGTTATTGATAATAATGATCCATCATTAAAAACTTATATTCATTTTAGAGCATTTATTAATGAGTTAAGTGATAGTTATTCTGCTGATTGGATGTCCCAAAAATTTATGGGTAGAGCAGAAAATTATTACAAATATCAAGGATTTGATAGACAGGTATCTATAGGTTGGACTGTTGCTGCCCAATCAAAACAAGAATTGATACCAATGTATCAAAAATTAAATTATTTAGCCTCATCTCTTGCACCTGATTATTCAAATGTCGGGTATATGCAAGGAAACCTTATTACATTAACGATGGGTGGTTGGTTTTACGAACAACCCGGATTAATAACTGGAATGAATTTGAATGTACCTAGTGATTCTCCTTGGGATATAGCATTAGATGAAGTAGGAAATTCTGATGCGACAGTAAAAGAAATGCCAATGATAATAGAAGTATCAGGATTTAACTTTATACCAATTCATGATTTTGTTCCAAGAATACAACAAAATACATTTGCTAATTCAATACATCAAGGTGCTGAAGCAAATTATATTAATTCTTATGGTAAAGAAAGATATTTAGCTTTAAATAATGGATTTAATAATAACTACTCTTCAGGTGAGGGTTATAATTATGTACCACAAAAACCTAAAGACACATAATGGCCAGATATAGTAAAATACCAATTTATAAAAAAACAGATGAATATAAAACTGTTAGAGGAAAAAGATACTATGGAACAACTAAATATCCTGAAATTCCTTTAAACTATGAGGATACTTATGTTTATGCTGAACAAGGAGATAGATTTGATCAATTAGCTCAACAATATTATGGTGATTCATCTTTATGGTGGGTTATTTCAATTGCTAATAATTCATTTAACCAAGGTTCTTATTTTATTACACCTGGAGTTCAATTGAGAATACCATCACAAATAGGATCTATTATTGCTAGTTATAATGAATTAAATGATTACTAAAAGTTATGAATGGGAATATAATTGGGGAACAGTTTACCAAAGAACTTCTACTTGAAATAGATAAAAGACAAACTATTCATGGTAGTGGTCTAAATCAAAAAAGAACCCCTGCTCAAATACAATATTTAAATAATAGAAATGCTTGGCTAAAACTAGCATCTTCTGTTTATGTATTAGGTGAAGATACAAGAACTGATTTTGCAACTAAAGATAAAGAATTTGAACCTAAAACAATAGATTCTAACCAAGATAGCATCCCAGATGGAATTGAAAGATTAAAAGCTATAGGTATCCAAGATGTTGAAAATTTTACAGGTAATTTATTAGCACAAAAAGGAGTATTATTTAATACTTTATCAGAAGCAACATTTAAATCTGATGGAACTTTTGATAAATATATTTCTAGATCTGGTGTTGCTAAAACTAATAGTTTATATAATAATAGTTCATATGGATTAGGTGGAACTAATTTTGGTTTATCACCTGCTCCTGGTTTAATAGAGGCTAGTATTGAATGTGTTAATAGAGGTTCTATTAGAAAAGCTCAAGTAACATTAAAAGCTTATAATAAATTTCAATTTGATATGATTGAGTTGTTGTACCTTAGATTAGGTTATACAATGATGTTAGAATGGGGATTTGATAAGTATATAGATAATGAGGGTCAATTACAAAGTATGGGAACTACTTTAATTGAAGATGAATTCTTTAGAACAAGTAAAGTAACCCAAAATTCTATTCTTCAAAAGATACAAACCTATAGAAAACAATACAGTTTTAATTATGATGGATTTTTTGGAAAAGTGACTAATTTTGATTGGTCATTTAACCCAGATGGAACTTATGATATTTCTATTGATTTAATTACTTTAGGAGATGTGATTGAATCTATTGGTGCAAAAAATAAAGTATTAGCCCTTTCAGCTAATCAAATTGAAGATGATGTAGAAAGTTCTAGTTATACTGCATTTGGACTTACATTTGCTTCTGAAGGTATAGGTGAAATTAAAGATTCTGCTATTGTTGGTACAGCTGGAGATTCTCAAATTTCTTATTATATGTACCAATTAGTTAAAAATACAAAATGGGCAGATAGAGTAGAGGGAATTAGTAAAAATGGTCCTTTATTTTCTTGGGAACATTCAAGAGAAGCTTATGATGCTTTTATAGTTGGTGATGATTATCCTTCTATTGATTTACCTAATTATAATTACTTTATGACTTTAGGTAATTTAATGGATGTTTTAAGAAATAGAATTATTCCTTTAATTATAAAAGATACCCCAGAATTAGTATTAAATGTTGAAAATGATGAAGTTACTAACATTTGTAATACTTATCCCAACTTAATGTCATTAGACCCAAAAGTTTGTATAATTAAACCAGAATTTTATTTAGCTGCTGATAGTCAAATTAGTGAATTAAAAATTCCTAAATATTTAGATGATTTAAAACAATTTTCTTATAATGTAGGAGATTGTTACTATGGTAGATTAATGAATATTTATATTAATTTTGAATTTATAGCTGAAGTTTTACAACAAGTAGATAAAAAAGGAGAATTAAGTCTATATGAATTTATGACTAAAATAGTTACAGGAATTAATAAAGCTTTAGGAAATGTAATTGATTTAGAAGTAATAGTAAAAGATGATAATGTTTTAACTATAATTGATCAAAAACCAATTCCAAATTTAGGGTTACAATCACCTCCAAGTTTTGAAATTTTTGGTTATAATATGTCTGGTTCATCGAACTTTGTTACTGATTTTAGTTTTGAAACTAATATCACACCAGATTTAGCAAGTCAAATATCAATTGGTGCAACTGCACAAGGTAGTTCAACAAGAAATACTGATGCAACAGCATTTTCAAAATGGAATATTGGTTTAATGGATAGAACAAATCCTTCAATGGTTGATACACCAGGAAGTGATTTTACTAATGAAGGTACTCAAGAACAAGATAGTGCTTGGGATTCGGCTCCTGAATCTGCTACTTTTTCAACTGGTGAAGCTGTTGGTTCTGCTATTTTTCCTGGTGGATTTTTAAGAGAAAGATCAAGAAATGAAATATTAAATTTAGTATTTACTAGAAATGTAAAAGCTAATGCTTCTGCATCTGATTTAGATAAACAATCACAAGCAGATTATCAAAAAGAATTAACTATAAGAAAAGATGTACCTTATAAAGGTGTTACTTTTGATAATGTTACTTATTATACTTTTTTAGCATTAGCTAAAACTGTTGACTTAGCAATTAAAGTTAAAGAAAAAATTAGTGATATCATCTCAGCTTCACCAATAGGAAAAACTATAAATGCTATTCAAGCTTTTATGTATGATGAATCTGAACAATTTTCAAGTAATTATCAACTTTATTTAGTCAGGGCATTTGGTGGTTCAGTAAAAATTCCAATGGATGGGGGTAACCATAAAACAGTAAATATAGATGATGATGAAGCTTTATATACTATGATGTCTGATGATTTTGTAAGTGAAGGTCATCAAAGCTTTAATGGTTATGTAAATTTACTAAATGAAAGAATATTTACTTCTACTGGGAGACCTTCTAATAAAGCTGGTTTTATACCAATTAAACTAGGAATGACAATGGAAGGATTATCTGGTATCAAAATTTATAATGGGTGTCAAATAAGACAAGATTTTTTACCTCCTGCTTATGATAAAGCAGTAAAATTTATAATAGATAAAGTTGACCATAGTATTAGTGATAATAATTGGACAACTAGTATTGGTACATTAGCAGTTCCTAATGTAGAAAATATACCAACCTCACCTTTTACTAATATGACCTCTATAGGCAGTGAAGGAGGAACTTATGAAATACCAGCTGATACAGGTCCTATTGATCCATTTAATTTAAGACCTGATAAACCTTTAAGATTTAAGGATAATAGAGCTATAAATGGTGTTCCTGTAGATCCTTCAACATTTGGTAAAGATATTTCTTTAGAAACTGCTGTTAGTTACATGAATGAAAATGTTCAAAGTACTTTTAGAAGATTTTATACAAGTTTAAGAGATGGAGGATACGAAGATTATATTATTATTATAAATGCTGTATTTAGACCATTCTCAAGATCAGTAGAATTAAAAGCAGAAAATCCTAGAAATGCTGCACCTGGAAAATCTGTACATAATTATGCTGCTGGGGTTGACTTTAATGTTGTAGATCCTAAAGGTAGAATATTTAAAAAGAAAGAAAGAAACCCATGGATTGAACAAGGAATTGTTTCTAAAGCTGAATCTGCAGGACTAATGTGGGGTGGAACCTTCTCTGGGTACATTGATTCAGTTCATTTTTATGTTCAATTTGATAGAAATGTAGCATTAGCGAATGCTGAATTAGACAATCCTGGTAAACCACAAAAAGATTGGGAAACACAAAATACTGAATTAGAAAACGCTCCTAATACAGTTAATAGAAAACGAGATCCTTATGCTAGTTGGAAAGGTGTAGGAAGATTATTTATTGGTGAAGAAGGACAACCTAACTTTAAACAAGTTACAGGTATTACAAAAAGTGATATTGAATATTTTTATATAGATAATGGAGATGGTACAGGTATTTATGAAACTGTATTTAAAGGTAAAACATTTACTTTTAATTTATCACCAAATGATCCATTTGTTGATGGACCAATATCAAGTAAAGATGTTTTAGAATATGGAAGATATGAAACAGAAAAACAAATAGTTAGAGCTTACGGAAAATAAAAAATGTATTACCCAAAATCACAAATAATAGAAAATTTAAAAGCCAATCCGGGTGATGGATTAGTTAATCCTGATACTGGTCAGGAATATGAAGGACCTTATTATAAAACTTCTGATGGTAAATTTTACTCAGGTAAAAACCCTCAAGATCCACCTAATCGTAAATTAATCCAATCGGCCCCAGTTGATAAATCTAAAGACAGTGAACCATTACCTGAATCTTATTACATTATTAATGATGCCTATTTTGCTTCAATTGGAAGAGGTATAAACACACCCTCTCCTAGACCACCTAAATCTTCTTATCCAAAACCAACTGAGTCAGATTATAAATTAGGAGAATTTCAAAGATATTTTTTACTTAATGTTACTAAAAAAGAATATATAGAAGTAAATAAAAAAGAATTTAAATTATTTAAAAGTAAAAATAATCAAGTACAATGGCAATATTATCAACCATTAGAATTAAATTGGAATTTAACGGGTATTAGAGAAGATGTTTATATAGTAAATAGAAGAATAGTAGATTTAGTAGAATTTAGAAATAATGTTAAAGGATTTACTAATTATTTTAAAAATAAATTTGACCAATATTTTAAATTCGCAGCTGCAAATAATTTGGAGACAAAAGGAGGAGAATTTATAGTTAGAAAAACAGGTAAAGAATATGTTGGTCCTTATCATGTTCATCCTGATAAAGGGCCTATGGTTGGGGCAAAACATGTTTTAACTCCACATGATTTACTAGTACCTATAAGTGGCTCAATGGAAAGAATAAATCAAGCAATAAGAGAAAATACAAATCCTACAACAACAAGTGGAGGATCAAGTGGAGGTTACTAGTTTTTTTATTATATTACGGCAAATAAAAAGGTTTTATGTATTGGTTAATAGAGAAGGATGACCAACTCGAGGTTTTATTAAATAGTGGTTATACAAAAGCTTATATAGAAGTTATACCAAGTAGTCATAATATACATCCGGTAGAAAATAGCGTAAGTTTGGTGTATATTAAACCAATTGACGCGCCTAAAGGCTATATGTTATGCTTATCTCATAGCGAAACATTAAGTGTGTCAAAAACAGGTATAGACCGATTATTAGAAAGGTTTGAAGTATTATATTGTAGGGATAAAAAAGAAACATTACATTATTTTCCGCTAAAAGCTCTTGTTGACATTAATATACCACCTCATACGTATATACAAGAATTAACTAAAGCACATGAAATCCTATATTATAAACATAAGGATAAACCTAATGTAAACGAAATTGTTCCCGTAGTTAAACACTATGAAATGTGTCAAAATACATTTTGGGAATTAAAAAGTAATATTAACAAAGATAAAACTAAATATGATGAATTCTTTAACAGTAGAGTATCAGTGGTATTCAACGCTCTCGAGCGAAGTGGACTTCGAATACACGTACCTAGATTCGAACAGCATTTTCATCCCGTTAATGGTGAACGAGTCTACAGTCAGTACAACTTAAAAACATTAACAACAAGACCTAGTAATAAATTTAAAGGAGTAAATTATGCAGCACTTAACAAGGAAAACGGATGTAGGAAGTCTTTTATACCAAGTAATGATATTTTATGTGAAATTGATATTAGCGCTTACCATCCTAGCTTGTCTTGTCGCCTCGTCGATTATAGTTTTCCCACTGTGGATATTCATGATCATATGGCGAAACTTTACAAGGTAAGTTATGCTAAATCAAAAGAGTTAACATTTAAACAGTTATATGGAGGTGTATTTGACAATTATAGGCACCTGGAATTCTTTCAAAAAATAGAAGAATACGTAGGAAAGACTTGGGATAAATTTCAAAGCGATGGGAAGATAGAATGTCCGATTTCTGGATTTGTATTTAGTAAGGATAGATTAGAGAATATGAATCCGCAAAAACTTTTTAATTATTTGTTACAAAACTTGGAGACGTCAATGAATGTTCGTATACTGTGGGACGTACTTCAATTAATTAGAGGTAAAAAAACAAAATTAATATTATATACATATGATTCATTCTTATTTGATTTTAGCCAAGATGAACAAGATGTTATGGACAACATCCAAGATGTATTTAATAAATATAAATTAAATATAAAAATAAAACAAGGTTATGATTACGACTTTAGATAGGGAAACAAATACGTATAATGCGAATTATGATGTTATAACTGACATCAAAACCATTGGAGATTTGAATAATAAACTATTCTGTACATTTACTGATCTAGATAATTTAGATACACTTTTGGATGAAATCAAAAGTAAGTATGTAATTATTTACAATAAGCTATTTGTTTTAGAAATAGTTGGTAAAGATGAATACGTTGTTACTTACAACGTTGACCAAGGTA
>CEVG01058873.1_pt1 | contig 12247 bp, 13 predicted proteins | sample 356511 | NCBI WGS metagenome assembly CEVG01 (sample SAMEA2623426, study PRJEB7988) | marine metagenome | biome: marine biome (ENVO:00000447); feature: surface water layer (ENVO:00002042); material: "saline water (ENVO:00002010), including plankton (ENVO:xxxxxxxx)" | depth 5 m | reverse complement strand
GAAGAAGATTCTATATTTATTTGTGAGAAGTTGTTACAAGATATAAACGGACAAGTTCCATTTATTGCAATTTCAACACCAGGTACTTTACAACATTTAAGAAATTGTGGTTATGAAACTTTTCCTGAGTTATTCGATGAAACATATGATACAATTTTAAATCATGATGAAAGAATGAATTTTATATTAAAAGAAATTGATAGGGTTATGAAAATGAGTGATGAAGAGTTACATAGTAAAATAGTTTCTATGAAAGATAAGTTAAAAAGAAATTACGAAAAATTAATGAGTGATATCTCTTCAACAAATTACAATAAAATATTTAGTGAAATAACAAAGAGGATAGTTGAACATGCAAATTAATTCACATAACCATTGGGATACTTTAAAGACGGTGATACTTGGAAGTGTTGAGTATGCTAAGATACCAAAGTTTGATAAATCAACATGGGCAGTAAATTATGTTGATGGTAGAACATACGAAGAGTTTTTATCGGATAATGATTTACCATATGATACGAGATATCCTGAGTGGGTTTATGAAACAGATAAAGAAGATTTAGATAATTTTGAAAAGATATTAAAAGATATGGGAGTAGAAGTTTTACGACCAGAACCTTTTGATACATCAACAACAATATCAAATGGATTGTGGGAACAAAGTGGTTACGAGTATAGATGTCCAAGAGATTCTGTTCTTGTGGTTGGTAATAAAGTTATAGAATGTGCCATGTCGTTGAGAGCAAGATATTTTGAAACATATGGTTACAGAAAAATATTTATGAACTATTTTGATAAGGGTGTTAACTTTGATTGGATAACACCACCTAAACCATTATTATCTGATAATGTTTACGATGAGAATTGTGGTAAGAAACCAAGTTTACTCGATACTGAAATATTATTTGATGCTGCTAATGTATTAAGATGTGGTACAGATTTATTTTTTCAAATATCTAATTCAGGTAATATGAAAGGATTAAAGTGGTTACAACAAATATTGGGTAGTGATTACAATGTACATCCTGTAGTGGATACATATAACTATACACATTTGGATTCTACAATACTTGGATTAAAACCAGGTTGTTTGTTAGTAAATCGTGCCAGATTAAAATCACGAGAAAACTTACCAAAGTTATTACAATCATGGGATTTGATTTGGATTGAAGATGAAGATATTATTGATATACCAACACTTGATAATTATGCTCCAGCTTCAATTTATAATGCACTGAATGTAATGAGTTATGACCAATCTACGGTATTTGTTGAATCTACTCAAACTAAGATTATTAAAAAACTTGAAAGGGGTGGGTTTGATTGTATACCAGTTCCACTTAGACATACAAGAACATTGGCGGGTGGGCCACATTGTGTTACAGCAGATTTACACCGAGAAAGTAAACTTGAGAATTATTTCTAATGAAAGTTTATTTAACACCACATGAACAAGGTTTGGTAAATGATAGTCTTGCAAGTACATACCAATCAGCTGCTTCTGAATTAGTTTTTAATCAGTTTGCCGTACCACTACCAGAAAGTTTAACTACTGGTCCTGGTTATCTATGGCACAAATATAATGGGTACGATATATCAACAACCGAAGCAGATTTAATTTGTTTTAATATTCAAGATATTTATAGGAACACTGCAAAAGATTGGGGTGATATATTACCACCACAAATTTCAAATGTTATTGATAATAGTAGATATAAAAAAATTATTTTTATGAATGGTGAACATACTACTAATTCTAAAGATTATGATTGTAATCAGGCAATACAACACCTTGATAAATTATTATATGAGTATGTGGGTGATACTGATAGAGTAGAATTTTATATTAATACTGTACATGATGATGTAATAAAAAAATGTAATTACAAGAAGTTTTCACCTTACTTATTTAATTGGAATAAAAAAGAAAGATTTATTCCTAACAATTTAGTTGGTTCTGTAGACCACCATAAAAACAAATCAAAACTTTTTTTATCTTATTGTAATCATGCAAGTCATAGACAAACTATGTTAACGGATTTTATAGATAAAAAAAATCTATGGGGAGATGTTTATTGTTCACATATAGAAGCAGGAGTTTACTTAGATTATTCTAATGAAGATATGGACAACCATACACCATGGCAATTTAATTTACAAAGTACACATCATTATATCGATACATACTTTTCAATTATAAGAGAAACACCTAATCATACAATAACAGAAAAAACTTTTAAACCTATCATTAACTTTCATCCATTTCTTTTTAATCTTGATGAGGAGTTAAATGTAAAGTATATTACTACACTACATGATATGGGATTCAAAACATTTGATAAATATTTTAATGGTAGAACTGTATTTGAAAAACTTGAAAATTGGTTGTTAACAGAAAATAAAGATGATTGGTTTTCTGAAATGAAAGATGATTTAGTTTACAACCATAATTTATTAAGAAATTATAGGATGGGAGATATACTATGATTATAGTTGGAAGTGGATGTTCATTTACACATGCACCAAAAATAAGACCAACGGATAAGGGGTGGTTATGGCATTTAGAAGATATGGGATATGAAGTACATAATCAGGCACAAGGTAGTGGTGGTAATCAATTAAGCACAAGGTCGTTGATTTATGCTTTATCAAAGTATCACAAAGATAAAGATGTTATGGTGATACGACAATTATCAGGATATAATCGACAAGCTTTTTTAGTAGAAAAAAATGAAGATTATTTCTTTGATGGTAAGAAATATAATCAAGTTAGAAATGAAGATGGTAATCATGTACAACAAACTGGCTATTATGGTTGTGGAAAGTTTACTACAGGTTCATGGATGGAAACACCACATAAAACATATTGGAGAAAAATACATCCTATATATCATCCAGTAACACCAGACGACCAAGATGAATTACAAGAAATATATTATAAATACATTGGTGGTGAATTACAAAACTTATATGAAACATTTGAATCAATTTTATATTTACAATCATATTGTGAAAGTAAAGGAATACCACACTTACAATTTTTTGGTTGGGATATTTTTGGAGAAAAAGGTATGAATATATCTAAGTATTTTGAATACGATGATATAAAGGTTTTAATAAATGAAATAGATTGGGACAAGGTTATTACATATGAATATGATACGGGTTGGGTACAACATGGAAAACATAATAATGTAATGGGAAAGTATGGTGGTATACATGAATATGCAGTATCCGAATTACCTGAAGAAGATTGGTTTTGTGATAAGATGTATTATCCTGATAGATTTGGACATCCACATTCAAATGCCAATAAAGCTTTTACAAAAAATATTTTGTTAAAAAGAATAAAAGAATTATATTTATAGTAAATAACATTATGTGAGCACACAAGTGTGTTAGGAAATTCCCTAACCCACTCACAGGAAGAAATCGATAGTATGGAATTTTTAAACAAACATTCGTTTGATACGAATGAGTATAAATTTAAAGAGCTCTTAGAGTCTTACTTTGGTTGTAGATTAGAAAAACTACACGAACACATCGATTTGCCTACGATACTACCACCAGACCATACAATATGGGATGATGCTTATAAGTTTATTGTAAATGATAAAGAGTTTCTTGATACTTGGTATTCTTTCATTGAAAATGTAATAAAACCAATATTGGGTGAAAATACAATTGTTTTACAAAAACTACCGAGTATAAAGTTTCATCCACCAAAAACCACTTATCAGTATTTATTAAAAAAATCTAATTGGCACCGAGATGGTGAATCACCTTACTTACATCCAAAATTTGAAAGTAATTTGTGGATGCCGTTGATGGATGTAGATAAATACAATACAATGTATTGTTTACATGAGGGAGAAAAGAAACCACAATTGTTAAAGTATGGGGAGATATTACATTTTAGTGGTAACACAATGTATCATGGTTCTAATGAATATTCTAATTCTGAACAAACGAGAGTGAGTTTAGATTTTAGAGGTTGTAAGTTTTCTGATTATGATGTTGATTTAATGAAACCAGTTCCGATATATAGTCATTTTACAAAAGATAAACCAAAGTTACAAAATGAATGGTTTACAATAGGTAAGTATTATGAAAAATTTTGATATATTTTTTAATTCAAAAGCTGGTAAAGTGGAAAGGTTACGATATCAATTAAATGAAACTGAACAAGTAAATAAGTTTTTAAAAGTATGGAAACTTGCAGATGATTCTTTTCCTGAACAACGATTGAATTGGTTTGGAAAAACTGAATCACTTGGAAGTGCAAAACGAAAGTTAGATAGTTTGAACGATACCATAAAAAAATTAAATGATACAGGTAATGTTAAGATATCAGAAAAGTTATTAGTAAATCACATAGAATTAGATTCATCACAATTATGGAAGTTAAATGAACTACATGAAATTTTTGAGTTGTGGACTTTAGAAACATCTACATCCACTTCTAATATTGACCATAGAGATGTAGAGGGTGAACAGATAGATGGATTTGAACACAATGGTGAATCAGATGAATATATGATATCTTTATTCGAACATATAAATTGGTATGTGCATGAGTTGGAGTGGTACTTAAGTGGTTCATTGGATGACCCAAACTATAAAGATTATTTTTATGTTGTAAGAAATAGTTGGAGTAGGTTGATAGGTGAAGAGTGGGTTCCTAATTCAGATGAACTTACTGATGATGATTACAATCAGATGGAACGAGTTAATATGTTTGGGAAGATATATTTAGATTTTGCTACCGTAGGAAAAGATATGTCTCATGCATTTCGTACTGATGATAAAACATTAATAGAACGAAAAAATATTGCTCAACAAAAATTTTTTAGGCCATCGGTAAATATAAAATTCGTAAATTCAGATTATGTAGAACCACCAGAAGAATTTAAAAAAATAAATTTTATTGCACCACATGATTTTACCGAAAAAGATTATAAGGTATATTATGATTGGTGTGAAAAAAATGGTGCTTCTAAGTATGGATATGATTATAAATCACCATCATATAATTTAGGTAGAATTCCACTTGGAGAAACAACGGATTTAACTTTAGATAATTTTGGTGATTTCTTTGATGAATTTGATAGTGTACATCATGTAGAAGTTCCAAACTTTTCTTCACCAAAAAAATATATTTCAATATCAGATAAAGGTTCACATTAATGAATAAACAAAGATTATATTTAGTAGAAGCATCTTATGTATTTAAACCATCTAATATGGAAAATGGACAAGTACGATTACCATACTCTACAGGATTATTATGGTCTCATTGTGAGTTAAATAAAGAGATTAGTGATAACTATGAACTATCTGATATTCTTTTTGTAAGAACTTCACCACAAGAATTTTTAGATGAAATTCATGAACCTGATATTATTGGATTTTCATGTTTTGTTTGGAATTGGGATTTTAATAAAAAATTAGCTGAAAAGGTAAAAGAAAAATATCCGAATTGTATTATTGTATTTGGTGGACAAATGCAACCAACAGCAGAATCTATTGAGTGGAACAAAGAGTTCTTCAAAGAACATCCTTATGTAGATATATTAGTTCATGGTGAGGGTGAGTTAATCTTTGAAAACATACTTTTAGAAAACTTAAAAAATAAAGATTGGGATAATGTAAATGGTATAACATATAAAAATGGTGATGGTTATAAAACTACCGATAAGATGATACGAATTAATAATATTGATGAGATGCCAAGTCCATACTTAAATGGTTTGATGGATAGATTTGTACAAAAATATAAAAATCAATATAAGTTCACTACAACAATTGAATCAGTACGAGGTTGTCCTTACAGATGTACTTATTGTGAGATAGGTGATTTGTACTTCCAAAAGATACATGCACAAAGTTTAGAAAAACTTAGAGATGAAATACAATGGATGTCAGATAATGAAGTTGTGTATATTGATAATGCAGATTCTAATTTTGGATTATACTTTGATAGGGATTTGGAAATAGCACACATACTTGTTGATTTAAAAAAGAGAACTGGTTATCCTGAAACATTTCGTAATGATTGGGCAAAGGATAAAGGTGAGAAGTTGATTCCGATTGCACAAGTATTACAGACTGGTGATATGAATAAAGGATTGACTATGGCACTACAATCTATGAACCACGATACTTTAGTTGCTATTAAAAGAAAAAACATTATATCTAAAAAAGATGGTATACAAGATTTCTTAGAAAAATGTAATAATATAAACTTACCTGTGTATGCTGAATTTATTCTTGGATTACCACAAGAAACATTAGATTCATTTAAAGATGCTATTTACAAGTTGATAAATTACGGACAACATAATTATGTGGGTGTTTATCCATTAAGTATATTACCTAATACACCATTTGGTAATCCAGAGTATGTTGATAAGTATGGATTGGAAACCATCAAAACAAAAGGTTTATATTATCATATTACTGAAGAAGAAATAGAAGAAAACGAATCGGAACAGATATGTGTTTCTACAAAAACTATGCCATACGATGATATGATGGAAGCTTATGATTTTAGGTGGTTCATTATGATTACACATTTTTTTGGGTTAGTACAAGTTGTATCAAGGTTTTTAAATTCTACTGGTCGTGTTGGTTACAGAGAATTTTATGAAGATATGTGGAAACATTTTAAAGATACCGATAGTGTTTTAGGAAAAGAAATAAAAGAATATCAGATTGCTATAAGGAAAGTTTTTACGGAAGAAAGATATTGGGGTTGGTTTTTTGAGGAATCAAATTATACTTGGGAATTTGATGAGGGTTCTTTTATAAAATTAGTTGATAACATTGATTTATTATATAAGGAAATAGAAAATTATTTAGGAAAATATTTTGATGATAAAAAAACATTAGATGCAGTTTTAGATTATCAAAAAGAATATATTGTAAATGTAGATAAACAATATCCATTTAAAAAAGAATTTGATATAAACATTAAAGATGTTATTGAAAAAAATGAACCTGTAAAAAATGGTGGTTATGTTTATGAGTTTGATACTAATTCTAAATGTAAAAACTACAACAATAATAAATTTGATTGGTGTAGGGAATTATTTTGGTGGGGAAGAAAAGAGGGTAGATACAAAACGATGATTGAGGAGAAGTAGGAATGTTGTGGAAAAGGAAACAATGGAATGATAGTTTAGAACAAGGAATACCACATATAATTGTGGATAATTTTTTTGATGAGGATACAGCACACAAGTTGTATGATGAATGTGTGAATACTGCACCACGAGGTGGGTGGACGAATTTTACAAGAGCAGGTTCTAATATGGAAGAATATAATGATATGATTTATTGTAAGAAAGGACATACCATAACTTATGATTTAATGCATAGTGGTGAGTTTTTATATGAGTTAGAACAATTGACTGATATGATAGGTTTGATGCCAGACCCACATTTGGTTGGTGCGGGATATTCTCGATTCAAACCAGGTAGTGATTTAAAACCACACTATGATTTTAATTGGAACGATAGGTTAAGGTTACATAGAAGATTAAGTGCTTTTGTTTATTTAACACCAAATTGGAAAGATGAGTATGGTGGTCATATTCAGTTTTGGAATGGTAATCCAAATGAATCTAAGAAGGCAAAAATCATAAAAGAAATAGCTCCTAAGTTTAATAGGTTGGTATTGTTTGGTAATTTAATAAAGGGGCCAGTACATTCAGTAAGACCAGTAGAAGCACCTGATGGGTTACACAGAACTTCAATAAGATGGTTCTATTATCAGAGTACTTCAGAATATAATCCGAATGACCCACCACACAAAAGTATTTATAAAACAAATGAATACACACATACAAAACTTTATAATGATTGATATTACAGAAAATATAAAAGGACTTTATGATGATTATTCTCAAAAAATGCATATCATTGAGGAGTTAAAGTTAATTGTTAGTGTACAATTAGGATTTGGTCAAGTTACTTTTGAAAAGTGGGTACAAGATACAGATTATAAAGTAACAAGATTATCTGAACTTGGTACATGGGATGAAGTAAAAAATAAAATAAAAAATTATAAATGGCTATTTATAATTAAGGATACAAAGAATGCATATTATTCTTCGTTGAATCATATAATTACTGAATCACCTGTATTACCTGAGGGAACTAATGCTACATTTTTAAGAAGTTTTATTTTAAAGTTAAAAGATGAATCACCAAATGAATTAGAGTTTTATCATAGTATGCTTGATGTATTCTTATATGATTATTGGTCAGGTGAATGTCATTCTCGTTTACTTTCATATAGAATTCCTTTTTGGTTAGAACAATTGTATGGTGAAGAGTTTGATATACACACTATTGATATTGATAATTTTTATAATTCATTTGGTAAATTAGTTAATTATGATTTTGTAAAACAGAACGAATTGAAAACGGATGAGAAAAATTTTTTAGATAAAATTTTAAAAACATATAAATTTAATAAATCACAAACAAGGTTTTTATTAGATACCATTACATTTGAGAAAAACTTAAGGCAATATGAAATAAAAGATATAAAGGAAATATTATGAAAAGTATAATTGAATGGTTTAAAAAAATATATTGGAAGTATAAGTTAAAAAAAAGATTAAAAGAAATTAAAAAACGAGACCCATTTATTTACAAGTAGGAGAAAAAATGAATATAGGTTTTATAGGATTAGGAAAATTAGGATTACCATGTGCTCTTGCGGTAGAATCAAGAGGACATAGTGTAATTGGTTATGACCCATCAGAACAAGTAAAAGATATTGTTGATACAAAGAAACTTCAGTATCAAGAGATATGGGCACAAGATTATTTAGATAAAACAAAAATAAAAATTAAATCAATAGAAGATGTGGTAAAACATTCTGAAATAATTTTTGTGCCTATACAAACACCACATGGTGAGAAGTTTGAGGGAACAACAAGAATACCAGATGAAAGAGAAGATTTTGATTATACTTTTTTAAAAAAAGGATTAAAAGATTTATCTGATGAAATTGAAAAACAAGGTGAAGATAAAATTGTTATTGTAATATCTACAGTCTTACCTGGTACTATTCGTAACGAGATAAAACCATTGTTAGGTAAACACACAAAGTTATGTTACAATCCATTCTTTATTGCTATGGGTACAACGATGAGAGATTTTTTAAAACCAGAAATAGTATTGTTCGGTGTAGAGGATAAAGAGGCTGCAGAAAAGGCTAAGAAGTTTTATAGAACATTACACCATCAACCATTTTATGAAACTACAATTGAAAATGCAGAATTAATTAAAGTTGTATATAACACTTTTATTGGAACTAAACTTGCTTTTGTTAATACCATAATGGAGATGTGCCATAAGTTACCAAACACTAATGTTGATGATGTAACAAATGCACTGAAGATGTGTGATGAGAGAATTATATCAGATAGATACTTAAGTGGCGGAATGGGTGATGGTGGTGGTTGTCATCCAAGAGATAACATAGCATTAAGTTGGTTAAGTGATAAACTAAATATTAGGTTTAATTGGTTTGATAATATAATGATGCAACGAGAAAAACAAACTGAGTGGTTAGCGGATGTAATCGAGGGTAATCGTAGAAACAAAGATACTCTTTATATATTAGGTAAATCATTTAAACCTGAAACTAACATACAGACAGGTAGTCCATCAATACTATTGAAAACTATATATGAAGAAAGATATGATAGAGAAGTTATTATGTATGACCCTTATGTTGATGATATAAATGATTTTGATTTTAAACTTGGTGTTTATTTTATAGGAACAAAACATCCTGATTTTGTTGATTTCAAGTTTCCACATGATTCTACTATTATAGACCCATGGCGTTATATACCAAAACAAAAAGGATTACGAGTTATTAATATAGGAGATAATGTATGATAAAATTAAATCAGTTTAAAGATGCTTGGGATGCTGTTGAGTTATTCGAAGAAAAGGTTTCAAAATATGCTGGTTCAAAGTATGCAGTTTCAACAGATAATTGTACAGATGCATTATTCTTATGTTTGAAATATTTTAATCAACCAAGAACTATTACGATTCCTAAAAAAACTTATTTATCAGTTCCACAAACAATCATACATGCTGGTTATGGTGTAATGTTTGATGATATAGAGTGGAGTGGAGTTTATCAATTAAAACCATTTCCAATATGGGATGGTGCAACAAGATTCAAAAAAGATATGTATAAAGGTGGATATCATTGTTTATCATTTCATATCAAAAAACATATACCAATCGGTAAAGGTGGGATGATACTAACAGATGATATTGAATTTAGAGATTGGGCTCGTAAGGCTAGATATGAGGGTAGGAATTATAAAGTTAAGTATGAAGATGATAGGCCAGATATGATAGGTTGGAATATGTATATGTATCCTGAACAGGCAGTTTTAGGATTAGAGTTATTAGATAAACATACAGAAAAACCAGATTGTGGGGGTAGTGATACTTATTATGATTTAAGTACTCTATCGATATGGAATGACTGAATTAGAGTTTTTTAAAAAACTATTTCCACCTACTGATGATTACCTTGATGTACATTCATTTATAACTCATGAGGGTGATAAGTTAGAGTATCCAAAACTTACTAATGAACCAAGAAATGAAGAAGAGGGGCCAGTTTGTGAGTGTGTTGGTGAAAATACTAATAAATCTTTATTCAAATACTTTCAATTTATAATCAAACAAGGTGTACAATTACCAATATATGTAAACAATAAAAATCAAGTTATGGATGGTTGGCATAGGTTACATGCCTATTATTACATGGGAGAAACCAAAATACCAATATATCGTAATAAATTATGGAGATATCATGGATTTTGTTGGAAAAAAGGTATAGAAGGTAAGAGGAGATTGAGATTAAAAACTTGGTAGTTTTATATTTATAGATGTGAAATTATATAAGGAATTCCGATGATTAAATTAAAAGATTTATTAGAGGCTAGTAAAACAAGTACTACACAAGGTTCAGAAGAAATGGGTGGGTACAAAGGTTTTGTAAAGCCAGAAGAATTCGAATCGTATAAAAAAGATTTATCTAAAAAACTCAGAGTAATATTGATTGAGGGTGTTAACGATAAAGGTATATTGAAGGCCGTATTCTTAGCAGGTGGGCCAGGTAGTGGTAAAACTTATGCTGCTAAACAAATATTTGGAATACCTGATAAGTTTAATATTTCAATGAGTGGTTTAAAGATGGTAAACTCTGATAAAGAGTTAAAGTTTATGTTGAACAAATATGGATTTGGTACAGATTTAGATAAAATGCCAGATGAAGTATTTCAGAATTTAACAGGTGATGGGCCTGATTCAAGTGGATTGAGAGATTATACAAAATCACTCACCAAAGAAAGAGAAAGATTATATCGTAATGGTAGGTTAGGTATGATTATAGATGGTACAGGTCATAACTTCGGTAAGATACAAAGTAAGAAAAAAGAATTAGAAGATATCGGATACGATACTTACATGGTGATGGTAAACACTTCTTTAGAGGTTGCACAAAAAAGAAACCAAGAAAGAGATAGAGTGTTACCACCATCATTATTGGAAAAGAGTTGGAAAGATGTTCAGAAGAACATTGGTGCTTTTCAGGCATTATTTAAAAATAACTTTGTGATAGTTGATAACTCAAATCATTTATCACCAAAAGAAGCGGAGAAGAAATTTGTTCCATTGGTTACTAAAGTTGTTAGAAAGTTTGTTAATAAACCAATCAAAAACAAACTTGGACTCAAGTGGGTTGAAAAACAAAAAATGCTTAATAGGAGAAAATAATATGTTAATTACTTTTGATGAAATCATAGAAGTAACTTTACACCACGAGGGTGGATATGTTCACGACCCAAAAGATTTAGGTGGTGAAACTAATTTTGGAATAGCAAAAAGATTTTATCCTGATGTAGATATTAAGAACCTTACGAAAGAGGGTGCTAAAGAAATTTACAAAAAGGATTATTGGGATAAAAACAAAGTGGATGATTTAGCTGATGAACTAAAACATATCTTTTTTGATATGTGTGTGAATCAAGGTAGAGGAACCGCTGTAAGAATTATACAACGAGCATGTAATGCTAAAGGAGCTGATTTGGCAATTGATGGTGGATTCGGACCAGGTACAAAAGCTGCTCTTGAAACTTACAAACCATCATTAGATAGAGTTCGTTGTTACAGACTAAAACATTATTATGATTTAGTG
>CEVG01041552.1_pt1 | contig 12289 bp, 7 predicted proteins | sample 356511 | NCBI WGS metagenome assembly CEVG01 (sample SAMEA2623426, study PRJEB7988) | marine metagenome | biome: marine biome (ENVO:00000447); feature: surface water layer (ENVO:00002042); material: "saline water (ENVO:00002010), including plankton (ENVO:xxxxxxxx)" | depth 5 m | reverse complement strand
TTGTGATACAATGTATGAAAGAATCGATGTCTCCGCTCGCGCCGCGGCAATAGAGTATGCCATCAGAGACGTTGTAGTCCCGGCTATAGAGTTGGAAAAGAAAGGGCATGAAATCATCAGACTAAATGTCGGCGATCCGCTGGCCTTTGATGGACTCCCTACTCCAAGCCATATGATTTCGGCATACAAGCTCGCATTGGATAGGCAGGACAATGGATACGGCCCTTCATACGGCATTCAGGAACTTAGGGATGCCATTGCGGATTCAGAGTCCTCTAAGGGATGGGTTTGCAAAAGTGAAGATGTCTACGTTACACATGGAGTCACTGAGGCGTTGCAAATTTTATTTGCTGCTTTCTTGGAATCAGGTGACAAGGTTCTGGCCCCCGGTCCACATTACCCCCCATACATGGCATATCCTCAGATGTATGGTGCAAAGACAGTAGAATACAGGCTGGACCCTAACGATAGCTGGCGCATTGATTTCGAGGACATAGAATCCAAGATGGACGACAGTGTACGTTTATTGGTGGTTATTAACCCAAATAATCCAACAGGTAATGTCGCCACTGAAGAGGAGATAGACAAACTGGTCAAGCTTGCTCAAAAATGGCCTAAATGTACCATAATCGCAGATGAGATTTATGACGGACTAGATTTTACTGGGAGTCTGGTTTCCGTTGCATCGAAGTCTGAAAATGTCCCAGTGATAGTCCTAAACGGGGTATCGAAGGTCTATTTCGCTCCGGGATGGAGAATCGGATACATGGCCTGGCACGACCCGCACGGGAAGTTGGATTTGGTCCGAGATGGAGTCGAGAGGCTACTCAGAAGTAGGCTTTGCGCATCAACTCCTGCCCAATTTGGCTATCTCGCAGGTCTACGAGACGACTCAAACTGGCTTCAAGGGCATCGAGACAGGATAAAAAAAAGACTTGATCACTGTATGATGAGGATATCAGAAATCGAAGGAATAGAATGCGAAGAACCAGGAGGGGCATTCTATCTATTCGTGAGAATTACAAGGGATGACATGTCTTCTGACGACAAGAGGTTTGTACTAGACTTACTCAACCAAAAACATGTCCTAGTCGTTCATGGCTCTGGATTCTCCCCAGAGTATGGTAAAGGACATTTCAGGATGGTTTGTCTCCCTCCGATAGAAGTTCTAGACGAAGCCTTTGATAGAATTTCTGATTTCCTCGGGAGATGATTGTCTGGGCTTCCTAAGTAGATTTCGTAAACAAAAGACTCTACAAGATACACTCAAAGAGAGGTGGAAGTCTGGGTCAGATGGCTCTATCTCCGACTCATGGAGATCAGGACAAGTCGTATGGATGGCTGGAAACTCTTGGTTCAACTCATTTCTAGACAATATCGAGATGAGGCTAAGCCTTAGCTTAGGTAGGAAATTAGCACACGCAGCATCCGAATCAGAGGAATATTTTCTAAGCCAAGAGAATCGAAGGAACCTCGGATCAAATATGGAGAAGTGGGCAGGTCTTGAGATAAACAGGACTTCCAGGGGGCTCGGAGATTTTGAAATAATCAAACAGTCATCGGATACGGCTAGTGTAATTGTAAACCATTTTTCATCAGGACCAATGGAAGCCGGCATAGTTGCTAGCTCATGGGAGTTCGCCAAAAAGAGAAGGTATAAATTCAGATGGTCTGAGTCTGGAAGAGTATTACTTGTAAGCCTCGAGGCAGACGAAATTAACGTGCCCCTCCCAAAGGAAAGTATACTTCATTGGTCAGAAAATATCCCTGCCATTGCTCCTGCTGACTATGTAAATTGGGATGATGTAAGGGAATTAGAAATGGGAGGATGGGAATTGGATGGGGAGAGGAAAATAATGATCCCTAGAGACCTAATACTCAGGTTCGAGGAATTTTCATTGCATAATATTCAATCATTGAATGACTCTAGATCTGATGATTACGTCTGGGAAGGAGTGGATGGTAAGAGGGCATTGTGGTGGACTGCACTAGCAGACACTTCAAGGCACCTTTTCATGGAGACAAAAAGACACGTGATGATATCAGACGCCAGTGATTGGATTACGAATTCCATTCGAAACCTCTCTTCAAGCGGATTAGGGATAATCTCAGAACCGCAGGTAGATTGGGATACTGGAGGCCTAGAAGCCATACTAATCGGAACATTCCATCCAGCGATATCGGGCGGGATTATTTTGGGTTGCTGGGAGAGATCTACGGGTTCCAAAGGAAGAATTTTCCTTAGCATTGTAGATGGCAAAGTAAGAGTAAAAGTATGCCCTGTCAGGCCTTGAGTATTTGCAAACTAATAATCTAGTCCTGTCAAACGTTATATCCGCCCCCGATGTCATAGGCACTGCTTCCTAGGGGGCCGGGGTGTAACAATGGCAATGAATCACAACCAATATGCTGTAACAGCCATCGTAGCAACCCTCTGTTTAGCAGGAATTTACACCATAATAGGGGCCGGGCTGTCTACCACAGAATCTGGTGGTTTCGAACCGGCAGGTTCGGACGTCGCAGATTTTGAACCTACTGGAGAAGGGGGAGTAGATACCGATGAAGATGGAATTCCTGACAGGATGGAGATGACTCTCTACGGAACAGATTGGAGAGAATTCGACACAGATAATGACGGTTTGAATGATGGATGGGAAATAAGAAATGGTCTTGATCCCTTAGATAACGGTGAGCCTGCTGACTCAGAGATTCCTTTCTCAGATACAGATAATGAAGATGAAACAGGCGAGCAAAATGAGACTTTCCCAAATCCCGATAATGGCCCATATGGCGATCCAGACCGAGACGGTTTGACGAATACCGAAGAGGCGGCTCTGGGAACAAAGCCCATGGATGCGGATTCTGACGATGACGGATTGAACGACAAGTGGGAATCAACCCATGTCCATGAAATTGTCACCCCCAATGGTGTGCTAAGGCTACTCGACCCTCTGAATGCTAACAGAGATTGCTACTTTCTCACTCCAGATGGCTCAGTGAACAGCCAAGGGCCAGACGCAAGACAACAGATCATGAACGAGCTAAGCAGTGCTGATTGGAATCTCGTTGCCAATGCCGATGGCGAGATTTCATGTGATGCGGCGCTTGACCTCGAGCAACCAACTCCTGATGGCCTAAGGAATTTCGTAGAGGAGAGATATGACACAAATCCTCTGCAGGAGGATAGTGACGGAGATCTAATTGCCGATAGACACGAGATTGCATTTGGATCAATTGAACTGGGGGTTCACTGCGGCGTCCCCGTTTTCGGCACTATCAGTCTGCAAGCACCTTTCCATGAATTCATGGAGGAGGCGGGTGATCTGACGTGGTTCGAGCAGGATATGGATGGCGATGGACGCCTGAATGGCCCAAGTGACTGGGACACAGATGGGGATGGAATGCCTGATGGTTTCGAATACTGCTATGGGGACTTACTGAATCCCTCAAATGCTACAGATGCGTATGGAGATCCTGATGATGACGGGCTAAATAATGTTGAAGAGTACGAAGTCGCATATACTTGGGGACCATCAAATTTCACAGATCCTGAGGATTTTGATACAGACAATGATGGGATGCCAGATGGATGGGAGTATCTGAGTGGGATTCACCCCAATGATGGTAGTAACGCCGATGACGACCCAGACTTCGATGGATACGACTCTGATGGAGATGGCGGGGTCAGGTATTCAGATATGGTAGGAGTTTCAACAATACAATCAATCGTCGTGGAGAAAGGAGACTACGTGCAAGTCAACAAGACAGTCCTATGGGTTAGGACCGTACAAGACAGCGAATATGTCAACATTCCAGTAAAGACCCTTACCGCCGGATGGGTATATCACATCAATGTCAATGTAGGCGATGAGGTCTCCAGCAGGCTACAAGACCTAATTACAGTAGTCGAGGAAGATGAAAGATTCACGAATCTTGATGAATTCAACGCTAGGGACCGGGACGGCGATGGAGCTGTCGATGGCAGATCAACAGACCCTCTATCCCCGGACACAGACGGGGACGGTCTTCTCGATGGGATTGAGGTGAATGGCTGGACAATTAGGATTGTGGACCACGGAGTAAGGGATGTGATTGTCAGAAGCGACCCGGGGGCATATGATACTGACAGAGACGGACTCTCCGATGCTGTGGAATATTACGAGACATTCACAAATGCCACTGATAGGGATACCGATTCCGATGGCCTGGAGGATTTTACTGAGGCAATTGATGGCTTTGTTTGGAATGGCTCAGTTTACTTCACAAATGCCTCCGCCTTTGACACCGATAACGATGGCCTAGAGGATGGAGAAGAGGTAGTTGATGGCGAGGATCAATACATCACGCACGCCAACAATGCTGACAGCGATGCAGACGGGTTGAACGATGGTGGAGAGGTGCTGTTCGTTCCAAGGCCATGGCAATCTCCAACTAACCCACTCAATAATGATACAGATGGCGACTCACAGCCCGATGGTTGGGAGATGCAGGTATTCTCTGTTCAACAGAACACCAATAGTCATAGCCTTTGGGTTGTAACAGATTGGTGGCTACCTCCTGGTTGCGACTCGATGATGGAGTGCGGACTTGGACCCGGTGGTTGGATATGGAAGAATTATTTGGATGGTTTCTCGTCTTCAGGAGATCGAGATGGCGACGGAAAAATAGATCCAGAATATTTCCTATGGGAACTAAATATCTCCGGTTTCTTCATTCCAGATGGTGGCAGATGGGCTTTGGATCCTTCATATGGTTCGATACCAGACTCCGCCTTCGACATCGATAATGATACTCTCATGAATTCCCAAGAGGCACCCGATAGGTGGGATACTAATCCCGTATCCCATGACACAGATGGGGACAAGCTACCAGACGGTTGGGAGGTTACATACTCGGAGGAATCCCTGATGCTGGGTCTGGTCGATAACAACACATTGGACGCTCTTGGGGCAAGAGGGCCAATGGACCCAAGAATGCCTGACTCTGACCTAGATGGAATAGATGATGGACAGGAGGATTTCGACGGTGACGGACTCAATCGCACGAATCTGATGAATAGGTATTGCCCGGGGTGGAATAACCCCCAAAATTCCGAGTGTCACATAGATCACATGACTGATGCAGGAAACAGGTTCTACGATGACTTGGAGAATTACACGAACTTCGAGGAGTATCAAAATGGGACAAATCCAGTAAACGCAGATACTGATGGAGATATATGGGAAGATGGATCAGAGGTTTATCACCAAGATCAGGACGATGATTCAATGTGGGCAGGATGGGAGTATTACTTTGGGTTCGACCCCTTCGATCCGGCCGACGCCAATGTCGACTCTGATGGTGACGGCTTCGTCAACAAATGCGAGAATAAATGGAATACCCATCCCAAAGATCCGACTAGCTTCCCATCACAGGGAGAGCTCTGCGACATGTTCAACTAAAGCGCGCATCTCCCAGACTAGTGTATCGATATGTCGTCTTGGGTGTTTCCCACAACTGCTGATGTGGGAATTAGAACATTTTCACATTCCCTCGAGGGAGTTATAGAAGAGGCCACTATTGGAATACAGGAATATCAGATCTTGAAACATTTCACCCTAAAAAATAACTTCCCAAGGAGTACTGGGACTTGGGCAGTACCGACGGGAGGGGATATTGAAAGAGGGCTAGTAAGATGGCTCGAGGAGGTACTTTACAGGGGCTATGGAGAGGGCCAGTGGCTAGTGGAATCATCAATATCAGTCTCTAATGAGTACGTAACTGGACATGTCTCATGGGTCGACGCAGACCTAGTAGATAGGGAGATTGAGGTCAAGGCAATAACGATGCATGAATTGGTACTGAGGGAAGTCCAAGAGGGGGAGATCGTTGTCGGTGAACACCCCGGGGTTCCTGATTTCGAAGGACCAGGGTGGATGTCGCAGGTAATTCTTGATATCTAGGAAGATGCCCCCAAAACAAGGAACTCGTCCACAAGACACCGAGAGTCTCTAGGTAAAATTCTGTTTCCCAGATAGTTCACTCTTCAACATTGAATTTTTGGTAAACTTCATTGGTTGTGCGTGTGACTCTGATAAAAGTAGTACACTTTGGAAGGTCCTTTATCCTCCTAGCTCCGACATATGAGCAAGCCGATCTAACCCCTCCCAGAATTGACTGAACAGTCTCTTCAAGACTTCCTCTATATGGGACCCTAACTTCCTTTCCTTCGGGAGCGCGATGCTTGGCAATTTCCCCATAATATTCCTGCATGGCTTTAGCAGACGACATTCCGTAGAAAGACTTGTACATTTTTCCATTATCTCCCTCTACCAGCTCACCCCCAGACTCGTCATGACCGGCCAACATCCCCCCTAACATTACGAAATCAGCTCCAGCGGCGAAGGCCTTGGCAATATCTCCGGGCGATGAGCAACCGCCATCTGCCATCACATGGCCTCCTAGGCCATGAGCCGCATCCGCACATTCAGAGATAGCAGAAAGCTGAGGATATCCCACTCCTGCAACCTTTCTGGTAGTGCACACTGAACCGGGACCTATCCCCACCTTGACTACATCAGCGCCTGCGAGAATCAGTGCCTCGGTCATCTCTCTGGTAGCGACATTCCCAGCAATAATTATTGAATCTGGGAAATTCCTCCTTACATCCTTGATGAACTCCAAGAAGACCTCCCTGTAACCGTTCGCAACGTCTACACATATCATGGAGAGTCCCTCACTTGTACCCATCTTCTTTTTCAGAAGCTCCAGACTATCTTCAGTCGAACCGCATGTAATGGCCACAAATTTTGGATCCACGCCGTTTTTCCAAGCTTCAGAGCATTGCCTAGTTGAGTAGAATTTCTGCAGACAAGTCAGCATTCGATGCTTCTGCAGGACTTCAGCAACGCCGAATACGCCTGTAGTATCCATATTCGCGGCGACTACGGGGACTCCTTCCCAAGTCGCATCTGAATGCCGAAACTTGAAATTCCTTACCAAAGTTACATCCGATCTTGAAATCAATGTACTGCGCTTAGGTCTAATCAATACATCATCAAAAGTTAGTTTAACATCCTGCTCAACCCGCATCGGAACCTTACTACTCCAACGAAGGTGGACTTATGAGAATTATGTTTCTTGTAAATTCACACAGAAATGACTGGACCTGGGTTGTCCCAATAGTGCCAAAGTTGCCTCTGATCCCCATCCCAGGATGTGAAATAGATTTTATTTCCCGATGCTATGAACCACCATGGCCAACTCCCTGTTTCGCCCTGATTTGCATCAACAATCAGACTAGTTCCTGCCTCTGTCCCATCCGTTCTCCAAAGCTCCTCTCCATTTTCCCCATCATTCGCTGAGAAATACAAATGATCACCATGAGCAAGGGCATACTCACCATGCCAATGGGCGGTAGATCCCCAGTCTAGGCTACTATTTTCACCCTGTCGAACATCCTTAACCATTGTAGTTCCCGCTTCAGTACCATCGGTCCTCCAAAGCTCATATCCATGGACACCATCATTTGCTGAGAAATAAATGAAGCCATTCATTTCTTTCATTGGACCAGTGGGGTTACTTGAGTTATTTCCAGGATTGATGTCCTTGATCATAAATGTTCCAGAATTGGTACTATCACTTATCCAAAGCTCTCTTCCATTGGTCCCATCATCAGCTGAAAAAATCACTTTAGATCCCAGTTTAGTTACCCACATTGGACTACTTGAGTTGTTCTCACCAGGCCAGATGTCTTTGACTATATTTGTTGTGAAAATATCCCCAAGAGTGAAGTATAACTCTTGCCCGTGAACTCCGTCGTCAGCAGATAGGAACAACCCCCCAGATCCTTTCGTGAGCTCACTTGGATTGCTTGTTGTGGATCCTGGCATTATATCTTTAACGAGATAATGCCCACTCCCGACACCGAAGGAATTACCCAAGGCATATCTGTAGAGCTCCCTACCATAGTCATCGGTCTCAGCAGTGAACCATGCCTGTTCCCCAATTAGAACCAGGTCTCTTGGCATCGATCCGTTCCAATCGCCACAACAATAAGTTGTATCTCCATATGTCCAGGAATGTGTTTCTGGTTTTATGTTTGCAACCAACTGTGTTCCTGCTTCTGTCCCATCGCTCAACCAAAGCTCCTCGCCAGTGGGACCGGTGCCACTACCATCTTCATTGTTAGTGTATGTAGCCTGTAAACCAGAAAAAAGGACTCTATCTGGATTATTTCCACTAGATGGGATGATTAACAGATTGCTGATACCAACATAATCGAACTCTTGGCCACAGCAAAAGTAGTCCCATCCCGGCCATAGATCTTTGACCAGTTGAGTCCCTTCTTCTGTCCCGTCGCTAACCCATAGGTCAGCAGCGGACCATGTATTGTCTCTCCACTGATTATATGCCGTGAAGAATATTTTTTCATTTCCTGCAACAATCTCCGCAGGCATAAAAACTCCATCATGAGTTCTATCCCATACGGAGCTAGGGTTGGTACATGACTCCTCATCCTCACCCGTCGTTGCATTCTGAATAGTTTCACACTCCTCTCCCCTGATGTCTTTCACGATGTAGCTACCAGAAACGGTACCATCGCTCCTCCACAGTTCCCATCCAGAATCGCCATCATCTGCCATGAAGTACAGTACTCCACCCATTTCTACGACTCTTTGTTGGGCCCAGTTGTGTTCTCTGGTCGTCTGATTGTATACCATGCCGAAATCCCCCGGACATTCGCCAACCGTAGTTTGAACCTCTTCGAAGGTAACTTTACCATCATCATTTATTCCAAGTCCCTGGCCATCGTCAAATCCAATATCCATGAAATATCCTGGATTACCAAGAGGGCAACTCTCAGTTTTGTAAGAAATTGTGTGAGTTAGTTGCGACATAGTGTACCCAAGGGCGAAAATAGTATTTTCAAGATTGGTAATTTGACTCTCTTTTTGCGTCAATTCTGAGTTTAACCCCAATAACTGATCTTCCAAGTCTCCAATTTCAGATTCTAGTGCGAATATTTGCTCTGATATGATTGAGTTATTTCCTTCAGAAATATTCAGTTGATGGAGTAAAACATCCCTTTGGTCGATCAGATATGATATGTCTTCTTCATATCCGGAAATCGTAGTTGTCAGATTAGACACTGTGTTTTCAAGAACTTCCAATGATGTGACGGATTCGGCCAACGCGGCCTCCAGAGTGGAGATTTGGCCTAATGAAGAGTCATGATCGGATATTGATTCCGATAACTCTATTTCTAGTGCTTCTATTCTGTCATCTTTCTCTGAATCATTACCAGTACATCCAGATAGTGCTGAACTACAGAAAATCATCACCATGAATGCAGTCTTTATCTTCATACTAATGCTAGGCTGACAAGGACTCTTAGAAGTTCCTCCGAATCAGACTCATTTTGGAGGCAATGGGTCAGGTAATGACTGGACCAGGATTATCCCAATAGTACCACAACTGTCTTTGATCACCGTCCCACATTGAGAAATATAATTTGTCACCTACGGAATTAAATTGCCATGGCCAGCTACCATCGGAGCCATTGTTGAAGTCTACAACCATTTGTGTACCTGCAGAAGTCCCATCAGTTCTCCACAATTCAGGTCCATGGATGAAATCATCCGCTACGAAATAAAGCATACCCTGATGGACAGTAGTCCATTCCTTAACCGGCAATCCTCCAGTGAACCATATACTACTATTATTCCCTTGGGCAATATCCTTCACCATGACTGTGCCCTCTTCAGTCCCATCTGTCTTCCAGAGCTCCTTTCCATGTACTCCATCGTCCGCAATGAAATACACCTCACCGTTGTAAACCTCCATATCTGGATTATCTCTCCCCTCATCGTTGGCGGAGGAGGCCATGCTACCTCCGTAGAAACCACTAGGGTTACTTGAGTTATTTCCGGGATTGATGTCTTTAATCATGTACGTGCCTGCTTCAGTATTGTCGGTTATCCATAATTCTCTGCCATTCTCCCCATCATCAGCTGAGAAAACCAATTTACTCCCGAATTTAGTAAAATGCCACGGATTACTGGAATTATCAGTACCTGGCCAGATGTCCTTTACTAGGTTAGTCGTAAATGCATCGCCCAATGAAAAATGAAGCTCCTGTCCAGTAACACCGTCATCTGCGGATAGATACAGTCCACCAGACCCATGTGTCAAGTACAAAGGATTACTAGTTTCTACGCCAGAATTAATGTCTTTTACCAAGAATAAGCCACCTCCCAGTTGAAGGTTGAATCTATATAATTCCCTTCCGTATGATTCAGTCTGAGCAGTAAACCAAATTTGCGAGCCCTTGAGAACCATGTCTCTTGGTATCGAACCATCAAAATCAGCACAACAGTATTCATTTGATGATCCAAAACTACTTGTTTCCGGCTCTATGTTGGCTAGCATCCTTGTTCCGGCTTGTGTTCCATCCGATATCCAAAGCTCCTCTCCCTTAGGGAAACCCTGGTCTCCCGTATTTGCGATTGCCTTTATTGCACTGAAAACAACCCTGTCAGGTAGATTCCCATTTGAGGGAACTACCATCAGATCTCTGGGTCCTGAATAGTAGAATTCACACCCGTCGCAAAAATAATCCCAATCTATCCATATATCATCAACTACATGGGTTCCTTCTGCGGTACCATCACTTACCCAAACATCTGCAAAATTCGTAGCTTTTGGCGCGTTAAAAGCCGTGAAGAATATTTTTTCGTTGCCTGCGACTATTTCTGTCAAAAAGCCTGGTGCAGCGTCCCCCCACCCCCAATCTCTGACTGATCCGGGATTAGTACAGTCCTGATATTGCTCGCCGGTTTCAGGGTCAACAGCAGTATCACAATCCTCCCCGAGGATGTCTAATATCATGTATGTGCCATCTAATGTACCGTCACTCCTCCATAATTCCCATCCGTGAATTCCATCATCTGCCGTGAAATATAGAACTCCTCCCATTTGGACCACCCTCTGAGGCCCCCAATTATGTTCATTCGTGGTGTCGTTGTAAACCATGCCGAAATCCCCCGGACATTCGCCGACGGTTCTATGAACCTCATCTCCAGCAAGAATGCCATCCCCCTCAATGCCAGCTCCCTCTCCATCGTCAAAACCTATATTCATGACGAAACCCGGATTTCCCAAAGGGCAGTTCCCAACTACATATTCCAAGCTGTAAGTTACCGATTGGATTACTGATTCCAAAGCATCGATAGTCTGTTCAAGCTCCAAAACATTAGCCAAGAGGAGATTTATGGTATAATTCAGAGATTCTATAGCGTCTTCTTTCTGTCCGATCAAATTATTCAGTTCTGAAATCCGTTGATAGATTTCAGTATTATTCCCCTCAGATTGGTTAAGGAGAGAGAGAGCCAATTCCAGTTGTTCGTACAGACCATCTCTCTCTGATTCCGCCAAAGAGAAATTATTCCTGGTATTATTTAATTCATAGTTGAGAGATTCCACATCCGAGATAGCTAAATTTAGAGCTTCTTCTATCATGGTATAATTTGCATTTGCATCGTCCAACTCTGCTATTTTGTCTGATAATTCGGCTTCTATGGCCCCAACTCTTTCATCATTTTCAGTGCCATTGCCCGTACAACCAGATAATATTGAACCGAGGAAAATTAACACTATGGCTATTGACCAAACTCTCATGTAGCCCCTTGTTGACCAAGATTTTTAGAAGTTCCTCTAACACTTTGAAAATCAGTGGAGAAATAGCCCGTTTTCCAATCATATATTTGGTGCTCGTGCCGGGATTTGAACCCGGGTCGTCGCCTCGAGAGGGCGACATGATGGACCGAACTACACCACACGAGCGGTGACGTTGCCACCCACCTTCCATATTTGAAAACAATGGATAAATCAAACTTACTTTCACTTTCACTTTCAGACCTACTCCGTTCCCTCCCTTAATATGCTAATGAAATATGTCATTGAACATGAACAGAGCAGAACACCGAAATCAGGAGATAACTTACCGAAGGAGGGCAGATCCTTACAGAATTGTACCACTCAGCTCACTTAGAAAGACGAACATGGAACTAAGGCCGAGCAATGAGGCACTCGTATGCGGACATGGCAGGATGGCCGCATTAGGAGCGTGGAAGCCATTGCCAAGACTCGCCACCCCCATAGAAATCAGCCCATCCTCATGGAAGGGACTCAGAGCCAGGGTCATGGCTCACTCCGATGGTATTGGAGCGTCGATATAATGTCCAAGACAAATAGGCTGAGAGAGGAAGTAAGGTCCTTTCTAGAACAAACGGGGTCAGCTAACACCGTG
>CEVG01344000.1_pt1 | contig 12338 bp, 12 predicted proteins | sample 356511 | NCBI WGS metagenome assembly CEVG01 (sample SAMEA2623426, study PRJEB7988) | marine metagenome | biome: marine biome (ENVO:00000447); feature: surface water layer (ENVO:00002042); material: "saline water (ENVO:00002010), including plankton (ENVO:xxxxxxxx)" | depth 5 m | reverse complement strand
CTCGATAGAAATATCGTGCCGGTTCAAGTCCGGCCTCGGGTACCAAATTTATAATTATATTAACCATGAAAGTTTGGATGGTAGCTACACATAAAGCCAATGAATTAAACAGACTTATAGATAATCTTCAGAATCAAGATCTTGAATATTATCATCCAAAAATCAATACCAAAAAATATAATTTAACACCAAAAGAAGAGCCCTTATTTCCTGGCTATATTTTTATTCATTCAACCATTGAAAATTATTCAAAAATAAAATACACAAGAGGAATTTCTAAAGTTCTTCGATTCAATAATAATATTGCAACGCTTGAAGACGATGAAATTATTGAATTAAAAAAAATAGAATCTGAATCTTTTTCAAAACCTATAGTTCAGCAAATATTTGTTGGACAGGAGGCTACAATGTCTGATGGACCCTTAAAGGGGTCATTAATTACTATTGCATCAATGCCTAATAAAGATAGAGTCAATATTTTTATTCATATTCTTGGAAAAAAAAGGAAAGTGAAAGCATCTTTAGATGAAATCAAGCTCTAAGTAAAGCATCCATATAACAAGGACTATGTTCTTTAATTTCTTAAAAAGAATTTAATATTTAGTTGTTTTTTTTATACGTAAGTTATATAGTTCAACCGTTGAACGGTATAAATACTCATTTTTTCCGTGCGGTAGCTATCACATTTTAATAATTTATTACTAATATATTTATGTCAAATGATAAAAAAATTAATGAAGACGATTTAAAAGTACTTCATTTAGTTCATAACAATCCAAAAATCTCACAAAGAGGTATAGCTGAAAAAATGGGCTTTAGTCTAGGTAAAGTTAATTATTGTATAAAAGCTTTGACCGAAGTTGGCTTTATAAAATGCAAAACTTTTTTAAATCACAAAAATAAAGCAGGTTATTTATATTTATTGACTCCAAAGGGAGTTAGTGAAAAAACTGCTTTGACTAAAAGATTTTTAGAAAACAAACAACTTGAATACGAAAAACTATATAATTACTTCCATGAATAGTAGCCAAATTGAAAATAACAACACTTTTTCAGATGATGAAATAGATGTAAGACAATTATTTAAAGTTATTTGGAATGACAAAAAAATTATTATTGCTATAACATCTTTTTTTTCCATAGCAGCAGTTATTTATAGTCTACTTCTTCCAAATATATATGAATCTAAGGCGTTATTAAGCCCAGTTGGTGAACAAGTTAGCTCAAATCAATCTATGAAAAATCTTGGAGGTCTTGCTAGTCTTGCTGGTATAGATATTTCAAATCAGGGAGGAGGAAATTCAGCAAAGGCTATCGAAAAATTGGGAACACTTAGCTTTTTCCAGGAAAACATTCTACCAAATATTTATCTTCCTGATCTTATGGCGATTAAATCATGGGATTCTAAAAGCAATACTATGAAATATAACGAAGGTCTCTTTAATATCGAGAAGCAAACTTGGACTGAAATCCCATCTCCCCAAGAAAGTTATAAAGTTTTTAAGAGATTACTAGAATTTTCAAAAGACTTTGATACAGGCTTTGTTTCTATAAGTATTAAACATCAATCACCTTATATTGCTAAGGAATGGACTGATTTAATTGTAAATCAAGTTAATTATTTTTTTAGAGCAGAAGACAAACGAGAAGCGCAAGCAGCTATGGATTTCCTTAATCTTCAAATAGCACAGACAAGCTTTACTGAAATAAAGGAAGTCATTGCACAATTGCTTCAACAAAAAATGCAAACGCTTGCTTTGATTGAAGCAAACGAATTTTATGTTTTCTCATATATAGATCCTCCAATGGTTATGGAGGAAAAATCAGAGCCGACTCGTTCTTCAATTTCAATTTTAGGGGCAATACTTGGAGGAATGCTAGGTATTCTTTTTGTGATTGTTCGACACTATTTAACAAATAGAAATATATAGAACATTAAAAATTTAAACACTGTTTAGTATTTTTATAAACTAAATCAAGACTTAAATACGTTATGAATGCTAAAATTACAGCATTAATTCCAACATATAAGCGTCCAGAGCTCTTGCGAAGAGCAATGTTAAGTGTATTAGGGCAGAGTTATAGTAATCTTAAGCTTTCTATTTTCGATAATGCTTCTGGAAAAGATACAAAAGATATTGTAACGAGCTTATCTGAAAATGATGATAGAGTGAAATATCATTGTCACTCAAATAATATTGGCGCACTAGAAAATTTTAGACATGCTTTTAAAAGTATTGATACGACTTACTTTTCAATATTAAGTGATGATGATTTTTTAGCAAAGGATTTTTACAAAGATGCTATAGATGTTTTAGAAAATCACCCTGAAACAATGTTCGTCATACTAAATACTTTTAGGATTGATGAAAACTCAAATCTTATAGCCCATAAGGAATCAACAAATACTCTTACTTTTTACAGCGGAAGGGAGGGATTTGATGAGATACATTCTGGAAAAATTCCTCAAACATGGACAAGCATGGTATTTAGAAAAGAACTTGCCAGTATTTATGACGAAATGAATGATGACAATGACCTTGGAAGTGATATGAGATTTTTGTTTCGTTTAGCATCTAGATACGATTATGCCTATTTATCTAAACCAGGTGCTTTTTTTACTGAACATTCTTCGTCTGCTAGCTCTTCGTTCAAAGAAGTTAATTTAGTTCATCAAGGCATTCAAATTTCTAGATACACAGAAATATTTTATGATAAAAAAGTAACACAAGAAGTTCGCGATAGAACAATCTTTTATATAAAAAGCCTTTTAACACTTAAACCAAATATAACTTGGTCAATAAAAAAAATAATAGCAAACTTTATTATCCCTTCAGAGTTTGCAAATAAAAAGATCGAAGAAAATATAAGAGATCTTAAGTATGCTGGCTATAAAAACACCTCTATGATTTTAAATTGGCTCGCTAAGAGTAAATTTGCCAAAATTTTTATAAGGCTACTATTAGGAAGATTCTATAAAAATACCATAATAAGAAAGCAGTCAAAAATGATGTCATTGCAAAATGGAATTTATAAAAAACATTTTGATTACATAAAAGAGGATTAATTTGTTATTCATTTTGATAAATTAAATTATTAACTTACAAACAAAGAGTGGTGCAAATGAAAGTATTATTATTAGCAGGTGGCTACGGAACTAGATTAAGTGAAGAAACAGATATAAAGCCAAAACCGATGATAGAAATAGGCGGACAACCTATTTTATGGCACATCATGAAAATGTACTCTTATTATGGTTTTAATGAGTTCGTAATTCTTCTGGGATACAAAGGATATTTCATAAAAGAATATTTCGCCAACTATTACTTGCACCAAAGTGATATTACATTTGATATGTCAGATGGAAAAATGGAAGTTCATAATAACTCAAGTGAGCCATGGAAAGTTACTCTTCTTGATACGGGTTTAAATAGCATGACAGGTGGAAGAGTAAAACGCGCTAAAGAATTTATTAAAGATAAGACCTTTATGTTGACTTATGGTGACGGAGTTTGCGATGTCAATATCAAAAAATTGGCAGAATTTCATAATTCAAATAACTCCAAGGTAACTATGACAGCTATTCAACCCGCAGGTAGATTTGGTGCATTGGATATAAATTCAAATTTAGTTAATGAGTTTGTAGAAAAGCCTGCTGGTGATGGCAACTGGATAAATGGAGGATTTATGGTTTGCGAGCCAGAAGTTCTTGATTTAATCGAGTCTGATTCAACAGTATTTGAAAAAGATCCTCTACAAACACTGGCAAAAGATGGTGAATTGAGTGCATTTAAACATGATGGCTTTTGGCAGTGCATGGATACATTGCGAGATAAGACTGCATTAAATAAACTCTGGGATGAAAATAAAGCTCCTTGGAAGATCTGGTAATGGAAAATTTGTTCAAAAACATCTACAAGGACAGAATTGTGTTGGTAACAGGACATACAGGTTTTAAAGGCTCCTGGCTTGTTTATTGGCTAGTTCAAATGGGTGCAAAAGTAATTGGATATTCTTTGGAAGCTCCTACAAACCCAAATCATATTGAACTTCTCAAACTCAGTATAGATTCAGTAATAGGTGACATAAGAGATGAAGAAAAACTAAATAATACTTTTGAAAATTATAAGCCAGAGATAGTTTTTCATCTCGCAGCACAACCACTTGTTCGTTTTTCATATACTGATCCGGTGAATACATATGAGACAAATGTAATGGGCACTCTTAAAATTTTTGAAGCATGTAAAAAGCATGATGTAAAAGCTATAGTTAATATTACAAGTGATAAAGCATACGAAAATAAGGAGTGGGAAAGAGGCTATAAAGAAAATGATTCGTTAGGTGGATATGACCCATATAGCTCTTCAAAAGGCTGCGCTGATTTATTAGCTAATTCTTATAGAAATTCATTCTTCAATCCTGATGAGTACAAAAAGTTACACAACACTCTTTTAGCATCTTGTAGAGCCGGAAATGTAATCGGTGGAGGTGACTGGGCAAAAGATAGACTTATTAGCGATATAATGGTGGCAGCTTCACAAGGAAAAAAAGTTAGTATTAGAAATCCACAAGCCACGAGACCTTGGCAACATGTACTTGAACCAATTAGTGGATATCTTCAAATAGGACAAAGACTTTTACAAGAAGAAGTAGAGTATGGTGATGCATGGAACTTTGGACCATCTGAAGAAGGAAGCACTTCTGTTGAAGAAGTCGTTAAGAATGTTAAAGATCAATGGAATAATTTTGAATACGAATTTAATAAAGAACTCAACCAACCTCATGAAGCAAGATTGCTTAAACTCGATTGCGCTAAAGCAAATAAACTTTTGTGTTGGCATGAAGTTTGGGATAGCAAAAAAACTTTCGAAAAAACTGTAAATTGGTATAAATCTTTTTATGAGAAACAGAAAGTGTTAACAAATTTGGATTTACAGGACTATATTGAAGATGCGCATTTAAAAGGCCTTTCTTGGACATCCAATTATAGATAATATTTTTACAATGCTTAAATCTAAAAAATGTGAAAATTTTGATGACCTAAGAGTTATTTCACGAGACACGTATACAGATTCAAGAGGTGAGTTTTATAAAATCTTTAATTTGGATGATTTAAAAAAATTTGGATGGAATGATTCGGTTAAGCAAATTAATTTTAGTCAAAGTTTTAAAAAAGGAACTGTAAGAGGCATGCATATGCAATTTTCAAAATATGCTGAATACAAGTTAGTAACATGTATTAAAGGATCTATTTTTGACGTTGCAATTGATTTAAGAAAGGAAAAAAAGACATACCTTAAGTTTTTTTCAATCCAACTAGATAACGTTAACAGATTATCATTAATGATTCCTCCTGGTTTTGCTCATGGTTTTCAAGTTTTAGAAGAGGACTCACAAATAATATACACACATTCAAAAGAATATAGTAACAAGTTCGAAGGTGGAATTAGTCCATTAGATCCTGATATTAATGTTGAATGGCCTTTACCAGTTATTGGCCTATCTGATAGAGATAAAAAATTGCCACTATCGAAAGATTTTATAAAAATAAATCATAATGAAGACTCTACATAATAAAAACATATGTTGCAGGCACTGCAATTATGAAACTAAATTTAAATTTGTTGATTTAGGTAATTCACCTCCTTCAAATGAGTATTTAACTGAACAATGTCTAGATATGCCGGAGGTTTATTATCCTTTGCAGGTTTTTGTATGTAGTAACTGTTGGTTAGTACAAACAAAAGATTATTCTTCTGGTTCTGAACTTTTCAAAGAAGATTATGCATATCTTTCAAGCACATCCTCTTCATGGCTTGAACACTGTAAAAAATATGTAAAAGAAATAGTGGATACCTTGAATCTAAGTTCATCTAGTTTTGTAGTTGAGCTCGCATCAAATGATGGCTATTTACTTAACTATTTCAAAGACCATAAAGTACCATGCATAGGAATAGAACCTACAGAAGGCACTGCAAAAATTGCACAAAGAAATGGAATTGAAACTTTGATAAAGTTTTTTGGATACGAGACTGCAAAAAATGTAAAAAAATCTCATAATAAGGCAGATCTTATTATTGGAAATAATGTATATGCTCATGTTCCAGATATCAATGATTTTACAAAAGGGATTAAAACCCTTCTTAAAGACGATGGAACGGTTACTCTTGAATTTCCAAGCTTATTATCTTTGATCAATCAAAATCAATTTGACACAATTTATCACGAACATTTTTCATACTTATCACTAACAAGCGTTCAGAATATTTTTAAAACTCATGGTCTTAAAATTTGGAAAATTGAAAATCTCACAACTCATGGAGGGAGTCTAAGGGTTTATGGTTGTCATGAAGAGGCTTTAATCGATATAGATAGTTCTGTTAAAGATCAATTGAACAAAGAAATTGACGCAGGACTCCAAAAAATTGATTCTTATAAAAACTTTCAACAATCATGTGAGGAAATAAAAATTTCTTTTTTAGAATTTTTATTAGAGGCAAAAAAAGCAAATAAAAAAGTAATTGGATATGGTGCTGCAGCAAAAGGAAGTACTCTTCTAAACTATTCAGGAGTAAAAGATGACTTAATTGAATATGTTTGTGATGGTGCTGAATTCAAACAAAATAAATATATGCCTGGAAGTCATATTCCCATTAAACATCCATCTGCTCTTCATGCTGATAATCCAGACTATATTGTAATTTTCCCATGGAATATTGCAGATGAGATATCTATGCTTTTAAAAGATAAAATTGACGAAGGCACAAAATTAGTTACATTTATTCCAGAGTTAAAAATATGGTAGAAAATAAGATCTTATACACGAAACCTTCAATTACTGACTTAGAAACAGAATATGCTGCTGATGCAGCAAAGAATGGATGGGGTGATGACTGCTATAAATATATTAATCAATTTGAAAGTTTATTTAAGGAACACCTTGGAGTTAAGCATGCAATTGCAACTTCAAGTTGCACTGGAGCAATTCACATTGGTCTATCATCACTAGGTATTGGTTATGGAGATGAGGTAATAGTGGCAGATATTAATTGGATAGCATCTGTATCACCAATTGTGCATGTGGGAGCTAAACCAATCTTCGTAGATGTTGATATTAATTCTTGGTGTATAGACACAAATAAAATAAGAGAAGCTATTACACCAAACACTAAAGCAATAATGGCTGTTCACCTCTATGGAAATATTTGTAATATGGATGAACTTTTAGCAATATCTAAGGAATATGATATTCCAATTATTGAAGACTCTGCTGAAGCCATTGGTTCTGAGTGGAATTCAAAAAAAGCAGGTTCTATGGGCATATATGGAACCTTTTCTTTTCACGGAACTAAAACTATTTGCACTGGTGAAGGTGGAATGTTTGTTACAAATGATGACAAAATATATGAAAAATCTCTTACTTTAAGCAATCATGGTAGGTCAAGAAATCAAAAAAAACAGTTTTGGCCTGATATGATTGGTTTTAAATATAAGATGTCTAACATTCAAGCAGCGATTGGTTGTGCTCAACTTGAAAGAATAGATGAATTAATTTCAAAGAAAAGAAAAATATTTTATTTTTATAAAGAGAATTTAGCAGGCTTGCCTTTTTCATTTAACCCTGAACCTGAAAATACTAAAAATGGATATTGGATGCCTACAATAATTGTTAACGAAGATGTTAAATTTAATAGAGAAGAGGTACTTTTAAAATTTAAGCAAGAAAATATTGATGCTAGGGTATTTTTCTGGCCTTTAAGTTCATTGCCAATGTTCGAGTCTAAAAAAGAAAATTTAAACAGCTATAGTTTGAACATGCGCGGAATTAATTTACCGTCTTATCATGACTTAACTGAGAACCAACAAGATAGAGTAATTAAAGTACTAAAAAGCATTTTTTAAATTAAACAATAGATTAATTAAAATGAAAAAAATATTTTTTTGGGGAGGAAAAGCTAAAGCAAAGATCATTCAAAAAATGATCTTAAATGAAGAAAGCAAAGATGTTGAGATTTCAATTATATATGATCCACTTATAAAAGAATTGCCTTTTGAAAGCTCATCAAAATTCATCTCATCACCAAATGAATTAAAACTTGCTTTAGCCGATATTACACACTTTATAATGTGTAACGGAGGAGAGCATGGCTATGCTCGTTACAAAATTGCAAATGAGCTAAAGAAGCTTGGCCTAAAACCAGTTGATGTTATTAGTCCTCATGCTATTTTGGATGATATCAAACAAAAGGGTCAGGGACTGCAAGCAATGCCTGGTGCAGTTGTGCACAAATTTTCTACAATCGGTGACCAATGCATAATTAATACAAATGCAACTGTTGATCATGATTGTATTATTGGAAATGGTGTTCATGTTATGGGAGGAGCTTCTATTGCTGGTCAGGTTGAGGTTGGTGACTTCTCAACAATAGGAACTAATGCAACTGTTTTACCTAACATTAAAATTGGTAAGTGCTCATATATTGGTGCAGGGGCTGTTGTAAACAAAAACGTAAATGATTATGAGGTTGTGGTTGGCGTGCCAGCAAAAAAAATAAAAAAGCATAAAGTATCAGTAGATCTGTCTTTATTTGAACTATAATTTAAAGAAATTAACTTAATACAAGCATATGAGTAAAGAAATTGAAAAATTCAATAAAGAGTGTGCAGAAGAAATTCGCATACAAGGTAGCAATCTTGATTTGAAGCAGAAGAGTATTGAATGGCTAAATGAAGCAAATAATCATAAGTACTCATATCACTTTAAATGGATGAATCGCCCAATTATTCAGTATCCCCAGGATATACAGATGATGCAAGAGCTTATAATGGAAGTTAAGCCTGATTTGATAATTGAAACAGGTATTGCTCATGGTGGATCAATACTTTTGAGTGCTTCAATGTTAGCCTTGTTAGATTTATCCGATTCTGTTGCAAATAATGAAAATTATGATATTTCTAAAACTAATAGAAAAGTTTTAGCACTTGATATTGATATCAGAGAGCATAATAAAAAAGAAATTTTAGATAATCCTTTGAGTAAATATATTGAAATGTTAGAAGGATCTAGTACAAGTGAAGAAATAGTAAATAAAGTCCATAAAATTGCATCGAATTATAATAATATTTTAATATTTCTTGATAGCAATCATACCCATGACCATGTTTTAGCTGAACTCAATGCATATGCTGAATTAACTTCTGTCGGCAGTTACATTGTTGCTTTTGATACAGTTATAGATTATTTGCCTGAAAATCACTTACCAAATGAATCAAATCCAAGCATCTCAGAGGCTAGAACTTACACAAGAGGTAATAGTCCAATGTCGGCTGTAAAAGAGTTTCTTAAACATAATGAAGACTTTGAAATAGATACTGAAATTGATAATAAATTGTTAATTTCTGTCGCGCCTTGCGGATATCTTAAGAGAATTAAGTAACACTAATTTATAACAAAATCATTTTTTTAATCAGCATAATTAATATCTTAACTAAAGCATGGAACTATTTTTTGAATACTTGAAATAATATAATGATTAAAATTATAAGAGAACTCTTTTCTGTTCTTACACCAAGCCAAAGAAAACGATTTTACGTACTCCAGATTTTGGTAATGTTAATGGCGATAACACAAATAGCTGGTGTTGCATCTATTGTTCCTTTCATGGCCTTAGTTGCAGACATGAATCAACTCAATCAAGACACAATTTTTGCTCAAGCATATATTATAAGTGGGATAAATTCAGAAGGATTATTTGTATTCTTGTTAGGTGTTGGTGTTCTTGTTATGTTACTTCTTGGAACAATTATTTCTATGTATACTACATGGAGATTGTCTTTATTTGCTAACAAAGTTGGTGTTGAAATAGCTGATAGCTTATATTCATATTATTTAAAGAGAGATTGGTTATTTCATGCTTCTGGAAGTAGTGCTCAGTTAACAAAACAAATTGCAACCGAATGCTTAAGAGTGACTACCAGCATTTTACTTCCTCTTGTGCATATGAATGGAAACTTTGTATTAGTTTTATTTATGAGTATTAGTATCTTTCTTTTTGATCCCGTTGTTGCAATTGTTGGAGTAATAATATTTTCAATAGCATACTTTGTAGTATTTAATCTTGTTAACCTGACCTTACTTCGAAATGGGAGAACTATATCAGAGATGTATGAGGCACGTTTTCGTCTAATGAATGAGGGATTTGGAGGCATTAAAGATGTTTTGCTTTTAGGAAGATTTAATGATTTTATAAATCGCTTCAACAAAACAGGTACTAAATTTGCATACAATTCTGGTGTCAATGGCGCACTAGCTCACATACCTCGTTATTTTATGGAGTTTGTTGCTTTTGGCTCAATGATTGCGCTTGTGCTTTATTTATTTGCTACATACGAGGGCGATATCAGCATGATTCTGCCAATACTTTCTTTATACGCAATTGCAGGAATGAAGTTGTTGCCCGCATTCCAACAAATTTACAATAGCTTAGCCAATATCCAAGGAAATGTTGCTGCTTTTGAATCAATTCAAGAAGATTTGAATGATTCAATTCAAACCAATCAAGATAATTCAGGATTTGATTATAGCCATATAAATCTCAATAAAAGAATATTGCTTGAAAATATTACTTTTTCATATCCTGGTAAAGATAAACCGATTTTAAACAAACTAAATATTGAGATTCCAGTTAATAAGGTCATTGGCATCGCAGGTCCATCAGGCTCTGGCAAATCAACACTCATTGACATATTAATTGGCTTAATTGAAGCAAATGAAGGTCATTTAAAAGTTGATGATGCCATTATAGATAATACAAATCGTCGTTCATGGCAAAATACTATTGGTTTTGTAGCGCAAGCTATTTTTCTATCAGAAGGCACTATTGCTGAAAATGTTGCGTTCGGCATCCCCGAAAATGAAATTGATTTTAATCAGGTAAATAAAGCACTTAAGTTAGCAAATCTTGATGTGTTTGTGAAAGATCTTGAAAATGGAATTAATACAAAAGTTGGTGAGCGAGGTGTTCAACTGTCAGGTGGGCAAAGACAACGAATTGGTATTGCCAGAGCGCTATATCATGAAGCAAAGGTATTAATATTTGACGAAGCAACAAGTTCTCTCGATGGAATTACTGAAAAAACAATTATTAAAGCCATTCAACAATTTAGCGGGCAAAAAACTATCATAATGATTGCTCACCGTCTAAAAACAATACAAAAATGTGATCAAATCTTTGTTATTGATAATGGAAAAGTTGCAGATCAAGGTACATTTGAAGAATTAATAGAAAAGAACGAAGTCTTTAAAAAAATGGCATTACATGCATAAAGGTAAGTAATAATGTTGAATGAGTACAAAATACTAAATTTAATTGGCCGTAAAGAAGAGCTTTTTGCAGATGACATTAATCTGCATAATCGAGAACTTAAAAAAATAGTATCCTCATCTTCTTTTCTTGTCATTGGTGGAGCTGGTGCAATAGGCCAAGCTGTCGTTAAAGAAATTTTTAAACGTAATCCTAAAAAAATTCACGTAGTTGATATTAGTGAAAATAATTTAACTGAATTGGTTAGAGATATAAGGAGTTCATTTGGATATATTGATGGAGAATTTAAAACCTATGCGTTGGATGTTGACTCAGTTCAATATGATTCATTTATTAAATCAGATGGTCAATACGACTTCGTATTAAATCTGTCTGCACTAAAGCATGTAAGAAGTGAGGAGGATGCTTACACATTGATGAGAATGATAGATGTTAATATTTTTAATACTGATAAGACAATAAAACAAGCTATTAAAAACTCAACAAAAAAATATTTTTGTGTCAGTACTGATAAAGCAGCTAATCCAGTCAATTTAATGGGTGCAAGTAAAAGAATTATGGAGATGTTTTTGATGCGAAGATCAGAAGATATAAACATATCAACTGCAAGATTTGCTAATGTAGCTTTTAGTGACGGATCATTACTGCATGGCTTTAACCAACGAATTAATAAAAGACAGCCAATTGCTGCACCAAGTGATATTAAACGATATTTTGTTACCCCAAAAGAAAGTGGAGAGCTCTGTCTTATGAGTTGTATTTTTGGAGAAAACAGAGATATATTCTTTCCTAAACTGAGTGAATCACTCCACCTAATAACTTTCTCTGAAATCGCAGTAAAGTATCTTAAGTATATTGGGTATGATGCGTACATGTGTTCCTCGGAACAAGAAGCCAGAGATCTTGTAAAAACTCTACCTGAGCAGGGCAAATGGCCATGCTTATTCACTAAAAGTGACACAACGGGTGAAAAAGACTTTGAAGAGTTTTATACCAATGAAGAAAGGCTTGATA
>CEVG01021526.1_pt1 | contig 12345 bp, 4 predicted proteins | sample 356511 | NCBI WGS metagenome assembly CEVG01 (sample SAMEA2623426, study PRJEB7988) | marine metagenome | biome: marine biome (ENVO:00000447); feature: surface water layer (ENVO:00002042); material: "saline water (ENVO:00002010), including plankton (ENVO:xxxxxxxx)" | depth 5 m | reverse complement strand
TTTATCATTTTATTAACAATAGTTGGGTTTTTATCCGCGACGTTATTTATTTCTCTAAAATCACTTTGAAGATTATATAATTCAACTTTCATTCCATCTCTTCTATCTTTTACAATACCTTTCCAATTATTAAATCGAATACTGCAATTTGGTTTCCCTTCATATAATTCCCAATATAAATATTCATGATTTTTTTGGAGTTCTGATTTACCCAAAAGCTCATTAAGCATTGATATGCCATCGGTTCTTCCTTTGATTGGCTCACCAATTAAGTCAGACATTGTTGGTAACATATCCCAAAAAGCTGATAAATGAGACGAAATGGTATTTTCCTTAATCATACCTGGCCAATATGCAATCATTGGGGAACGGATTCCGCCTTCAGTCATATATCTTTTCTTTCCGCTAAGTCCACCAGTTGTATTAAAAAAATTCTTAGTTAAACCTCGGCCGTGAGCTCCATTATCTGAATTAAAAATTATTAATGTATTTTTAGCTAATCCAAGGCTCTCAATGAGTTTATTTATTCTGCCTATATCTCTATCCATTCTTGAGACCATTGCAGCTTGAACATTTAGATGCTTTTCTGGCCAATCTTTTTTATCATATTCTCCTAAATCTGGAACCTGCCACCATACATGAGGAATACAATAAGCTAGGTATAAAAACATTGGTTTGTCTTTATTATCTCTTATCCATTTTAATGCTTCTTCAGTCATTAAGTCATGACTGTAATCTCTGTTACTTTTATCCCATCCATTTGTTGAATTATTAAGTTTAATATATTCATCATTCCTCCAAAGATGAGTTGGATAATAATTGTGAGCTTTACGTTGGTCTAAATATCCATAAAAATAATCAAATCCTTGATTATTTGGATGACCGCTATTTAAAATTGGATTTGGCCTATCTTCTAAAACTCCTCCTAATCCCCACTTTCCAATAATAGCGGTTTTGTATCCGCCCCTTTTAGCTAATTTTGCAATTGTTTCTGTATTTTTAGGAAGTGGAGTTTGCCCATTAGGATAGCCCGGACTATTTGCTCTTATATATGCATGACCTGGATGAAGACCTGTTAATAATGAACATCTAGATGGAGCACAAACTGAATTACCACAATAATGATCTGTAAATCTCATACCCCTATAAGCTAGTTTATCAAGCTCAGGAGTTTTGATTAATTTTTGACCATTATATCCAACTTCTCCGTATCCTAAATCATCTGCAAGTATATAAATGATGTTCGGTCTAAGCGCTTGTTGAAATTTATTGACACAAATTTTATCAATTATTACTTCTGTATTCTTCATACCACTAAATACTAATTCAATATTGGAAATATTTTTTTTAATTTTTGATAAATTCAAAGGAATTGAGGTTGAAATAATCGATGATGTTGAGGAAATTTTTTTTCTACCGACTAATCGATCATTTACCAATACATGTAATAATATATCTTTATCAAATGATGCATCGATATCCATTTGCATAGATGTGTTAAATTCAAAATTTAATCCATTCTTTTTTATGGAATTTGAACTATTTTCTAATTTAAAATCTAAAGTTCCTAAAAATCCCGCAATATTTGATTTTATATTATCTGATTTCCATCCTTCGGTTTGCCATCCACCACAATCGAATAAATAAATTAATTGATCATCTATTGGATTACGATTATTTATTTCTTCCCATTTATCAGAAAGTCCATCTCCATCGCTATCAACACGATATCTTTCATATTCAACATTTACACCTTCCCCCCAAATTTGATTTTCACCATTAACTTTTAATGTATCAATGGTTTCTTCGTTAGCTCCCATATCTCCATGAGACAACCATATATTTAATAATTCTCGATGTTTATCTAATTCGCCTTTATAATTTGAATTAGTTGCTAAATTAATTGTCATAGCCGGATCATTTACAATGTCATAAAATTCTTCTGATGGTCTTTCTCCAAAATAAATATTACGATGCATATCAGATAACTTATTATCATTTAATAATTTTTTTAAGTGCAATATCGCTGCTCTATTATCTCTGTATTGTGGCTGAAGAAAGATTCGATCTAATTTATAATTTTTTATATATCTAAACCGCTCTGTTCGTATTGACCGTACTCTGTCTATCGTATGATCTAAACGGTCTTTATGAGCTCCAATAAATTTATGTGAAACAAACGATGGTGAAAATAAATTTTTACCTTCATACCAGTACGGAATTTCAACTCCTGCCCACCACAACGTAGTAGCTGATAAATCTAAAAGATTAACTAAATCGGTTCGACGTTTATTTTCCGGAATAAAACGAGTTGGTCCACACATAATAAGTGGAACATGCAATCCCCCTTCCGTTACCATTTGCTTATGGCGAACTAAATGATTTGCTCCATGATCTGAAAAGAATACGATAATTGTGTTATCGAGAATGCCTGCTTTTTCTAATCCATCTAAAATTTTTCCAACACCATCATCTTCTAGTCGTATGGCGTCATAGTGTTGTGCTACTATTTTTTTAAAAACATCATCATCAGGATAATCCTTTGGAACAGTTATTTTTGCCGGATCTACTCGACGATCATTTGGAAATTTCCAAAGATTACCTTTACCTCCCTTTGTTTGAATTTGACCAAAAAAAGGTTGTTTATCTACTAACGATAGAAAATTCGTTGATGATTGGAGTTTATAAGAATAAACAGATGAATCCCAAATAAAATTATAGTCATCTTTTCCAAAATTAAAAGTGGTATAACCAACATCATTTAAGATTTCAGGAAGAAGTTTATAATTTTCAGGTAAATAAATTGGCGTACCAGCTCGAGATGAGCGATGTTGGTGGGCACCAAAACGAATTGCAGACTGACCAAGCATCATAGCTGAGCGAGTTGCAGAACAAACAGGAGCGGGAGCAAAGGCACGCTCAAATAACACCCCCTTTTTTGCAATTAAATCAATATTAGGGGTTTTGTTTTTATTTATTTTATCATTATAACATCCTAGCCACGGTGACATATCTTCCACATATATCCATAAAATATTCGGCTGTTCATTTGCTGCTAAAGTATTACCAGAATTTCCACATAAAAAATATACCACAAGTATTAATAAATATTTTAACATTTGATCACCCAAAAATCATTGAATAAAATCTTGTTGCTGTTTTCCCACATTCATCAGTTCGTTTCTGTAATTATCAATATCATTATTATTAACTTTATCGCTTACTTTTTTTTCGTTGATACTATCATATATGAATTTAGGTTGTTCTGAGAATATAAATGATTTTGGAGAAGATAGGGTTTTAAAAGTTAGCTCAGCTGATTGAGGACTATTAATACTATTTTTAATTGTTTCAGCTCTAACGACCACCTCCCCAGAAGTGGTTGTGGAACGAATTAATGCTACCGCCTCACCCCATAATAATTTTTGCGGATTAATTTCTGTATGAACACCGTTTATTAATTCTCCTTCGCCCAAAACTGTAAAACGTATGTACTCATCACTTAATCTTTTAATTCCATTTTCGTCATCTACTAAATAAGCTACCACAGGGGTAATATCACTTCCATCGGCTACTGGCTGGATATTTGTATCATCAACCTTTAATAATAATTTATTTTTTCTTCCAACTGGCCATCGAGTATGAGTGGCTACAACTTTATTATCAATTAATCCCTCTGCTATAATTTGCGAATTAACACTTCTTTGCTGATTTGTATTTCCATACTCTTTTTTATTTTTATTACGGGCATCATCATAATTAAATGCATTAGTAAAAACAACTGGGATACGCGGTACAGGACTCAAATCATCATAAGCTTTTCGAACTCCATAATATTTTCCAAATGAAGTTAATTTTACCTCTTCACAATTCGTAAAAATAGTAACATCATTAGGTGAAAAAGGAGTCATAAGGTGTGCTATATAAACAAATGGTTCATGTTTAATATTCCTAATATTATTACATTCATCAACAGATGAAAGTGATTTAAATAAATAATAGGAAAATTTAGGTTGCCTATAAGCATCCATAATTCCTCCCCAAAAAGGATCAGGGTGGTATCCTCGTTGATGATCAAAAGGATGCCACAACGTTGCCCCTACTAAAGCAGAACTTGCTGAATAAACCTTTGTTAATGAAGGCCATGTTATTATTTTATCATCTTCAAACCATTCTTCATCAAAATAATGATATGCCTGAAGAAGCTGGGGAATTTCACCCCATTGTTTTGCCACTCGACTAACTGAATTATGATCAATCCAATTATCAACATAATCTCCCCACTCTCTTTTAAATACACTTTTATCTCTATATTTCCACATTGTATCATCTGCATATAAAACATCGAAATATTCTTGAGCGGATGACCTATGAGATCGACCATCTGTAGCAGTGTAAAATCCATTAAAAGGAAATTCTTCATGAGCATATGAGGCAGCTTTTTTCGCATATTCATCAGGAAAATGTGTTTCATTTGGGATAATTTCCCAAATAAGTGATGACGGTCTATTTCTCTCAAGACGAATTAATTTTCTAACATCACTTAACATTCTTTCTGAAAATATTGGGTCATCATTCCAAAATTGCCATCCAGGAATCGTATTAACAACGAATAATCCAAGCGTATCACATGCATCAAGAAACGCAGGGTCTTGCGCATAATGAGCAGATCTAATTACTTTCATCCCAATCTGTCTAAGCTTTAATGCGTCTCTCCAATGAAGATTATTTGGTAAAGCATTTCCTATGTGAGCAAAGTCTTGATGACGATTACCTCCTAATAATAATTCAGGATATTTTTCTCCATTAAGAAATAATCCTTTTCTTCCTTTCAACTCAATTGTTCTGATGCCTATTTTTTTTAGATAAGAGTCAATTTTTTTTCCATTGTCATCAGATATTTCTATACATAAATCATACAAATGAGGATTATTAGGTGACCAAAGTATCGGATTATCAACTTTTATTGTAAAATCAAATGATTGAGAAGATAAAGCATTTACTTCCTTGTTAACAATAGATTCGCCTGCTAAGAAATTGTTTTTATCCATGAGAGAAGCTTTAATAGATAATTGTTTTTTTATATCTTCATTTTCTACATCTACCAATACCTTTAAAAAAGCTTGGTTATTTTCAATACGCTCTGTTACTGAAAAAACACCCCCTCCAGCAATTTTATCAACACCTAAGGGGTGAGTTATGTATGTCTTATTAAGCTTAATTAACCATACATCTCTGTAGATTCCTCCAAAATAAGTAAAATCTAATAACTCCTGAGGCTTTCCGGGGGGATATGAAGGATTATTACTATTATCCGCATAGACGGCTATAGTATTTTCTTTTTCAATATCAATATATTCTGAAATATCAAGATGGACAGGAAAATAACCTCCGTGGTGAGTATTAACTAACTTCCCGTTAATCCAAATTTTAGAAATACCCATTATTCCTTCAAAGTGAACAAATATTTTCTTATCTCTAAAGGATTTATCTAAAGTAAAATATTTTCGATACCAACAAGGGCCTTGGTAATTAATACTTCCACTTGCACACAATGGAAGGATTTCCATGCCATGAGGTAAATTGACTAACTTCCAATCTTCGTCATTAAATTTCTTTGAAAAAGCACCATCAACATCCCCTTTTATAAATCTCCAACCAATATTAAAATTGAATGCTTGTCTAACTTCTGGGTCATTTTCTATAAAGCCTGCGGTAGAAAAAATAGGGACATGTTTTGTAGCGTAAGTATTTAATGAGCTTAAACACAAAAGAAGTATAAATAATTTATAAAACATTTCGCTTAATTCTTCCTAGAACGTATATTAATTAATAATTCGCTTAATTCCTTAACTTTATTCGGATATATAGAAGATAAATTTATATTTTCATTAACATCATTGGATAAATCAAATAAAAATCCTGGTTGAGGAACATTTATCTGCTTCCACCTTCCAATGCCAACTCTTTCACGAATTATACCCGGAGGGATGAATTTAAAATTTTCAAATCTTATGGCTAACCCATAAGGAGCCTCCTGTACCACAAAAGATCTTCCAACCTCTGATTCACCTATCAATGCATCTAAGACACTTACCCCATCTTGTCCAGCATTGTTAGGTATTGGTTTATCTATGATATCAGCAATCGTTGCATATAAATCAAGTTGACTAACAATAGCATTCGAAACAAGTGATTTTGATTTTTTTGGCCAATAAGCGATAAATGGAACACGAGTGCCTCCCTCCCATAGACTATATTTACCACCTTTTAATGGACCTGCTGCTTTGTGAGTTCCTTTTTTTTCAATTGCTCCATCCCAGTACCCATCAAATAGAACTGGTCCATTATCCGATGTGATAACAATTAATGTATCATCATAGACATTCGCAATTTTTAATTCTTCTACTAATCTTCCCACGCACCAATCAAATACCGCAATAGCGTCTCCACGAGGTCCTAGAGAGGTCGATCCTTGAAATCTTTTATGAACAATTCTTGGCACATGATTTTCATTGGGTGCAAAATATAGAAAAAATGGTTTGTTTTTGGATTTATGAATAAAGGATATCGCTTCATTTAGATAGGTGTCCGCCATGTCTTCGTCTCTAAATCTCGCTTGATGACCGCCACTCATCCAGCCAATTCTGCTTATTCCATTGATAATCGTTTTTGCGTGTTGTTCATCTGCCTGAACCGATAATAGATGAGGATGAGACAAGCCCGTTGGTTCATTCCCTACCTTTTTTACATAACTAACTTCGATAGGATCATTTGGGTCTAAATCCACCACTTTACCATCTCTAATGTAAACTGATGGAACGCGGTCTGCTGTTGCCGCCATATGAAATGAATCAGTAAAACCTAACTCTTTAGGTCCTGGACTAATTACTCCATTCCAATTTAGCGATTCTATAGCTGTTCCAAGTCCTAAATGCCATTTTCCAGATAACATTGTAGAATACCCATTGTCTTTTAAAAATTGAGCTATTGTTGGCCTTTTTGGATTAATTATTAAGGGAGCATTTCCTTCTAATATTTTAGCTCCCTTGTTTCTAAACGCATGCTCACCAGTTAGTAAAGAATATCTTGAGGGTGTACATGTTGAGGATGTGCAATATCCGTTTAAAAATTGAACTCCTTTACTTGCTATATCATCAATATTTACTGTTTGAACCTCTCCCCCGTAACATCCAAAATCTCCGTATCCTATATCATCAGCATAGATGAAAATAATATTCGGCTTTTCAGCAGAAAAGGAAATTTGAGATATAAAAAATATTAAAATTATAAATAATCGTATCATTTACCCTGTCCTTCTAATTTGTTTTTAATCCACCATTTATGATTACCAAGTGTTGGAAAACGCGTGGGTTCAAGTTCAGCATTCCATTTATTATGAAGATCAACTAATTTACTTTTTTCTTTAAGTCGTGATTGCGAAATATCTTCTTTCTCAGATATATCATTTATAATATTATAACTCACAACACCTTGTTTGTCGGATCGTCGATCCTTCACTACCTTTATATCTGCACTTCTAACCGCTAATCCTCCATGATCAAATTTTCTCCAATACAGATAATCATGCGGCGGAGTTGTGATTTCATCTCTAATATATGGAATTAAATTAACACCGTCTAAAGGCTTATCTATAGAGATTGGCGCATCTGCTAATGCTGAACAGGTAGCCATTATGTCTAATGATATGATTGGATATGAGAAAACCTTATTAGATGGAATATGATTTTTCCATCGTAATGCAAAAGGAACTCTTATCCCTCCCTCAAACAGTGTTCCTTTATGTTCTCTTAAAATACCATTATCTGATGAATTATTTGACGCACCCCCATTATCAGATAAAAAGAATATTAGCGTATTTTCATCAATATTACACTCCGATAAAACGTCCAAAACTTTTCCAACTCCATCATCAACCGCGCTTACCATAGCCGAATAATGTTTTCTTCCCCAGTTCTCAATATGAGCAAATCGATCAAGATATTTTTTGGTTGCCTGAAGTGGATTATGCGGTGCATTGTAAGCCAAGAATAAGAAAAATGGTTTATCATCCTTTGCACATTTTTTAATAAAGTTAACTGACGCATCACTTAATACGTCTGTTAAATAGTCAGCATCAACATCCACTCTCTTATCATCTAAAAACAACTTTGTTGAATACCATTGATATGGTCTTTTTACTTCTGAAAGATCATTTAAATTATATTCACGCGGAAAGTAATTGTGTCCCCCTGATAAAAAACCAAAAAAGTGATCAAATCCTCGATTTAATGGATGATGGACGGGATGAGATCCCATATGCCATTTTCCAACTATTGCACTAGTATATCCAACTGAACCTAATACCTCAGCAATATTTTTCTCATCTAAAGGTATACCTGCTTCGGGGTGATCTGGACTAATCGTAGGATTAGTTGTAAATCCAAACCTGTCCTGATATCGACCAGTTAATAATCCGGCTCTACTAGGACCACAAACAGGATAGCTTACGTATCCATCTGTAAACTTTATTCCTTCATAAGCTATTCTATCAATATTTGGTGTCGGAATATCTTTACAACCATTAAATCCGACATCGTTATAACCCTGATCATCAGTCATAATGACAATAAAATTTGGTTTGTTTGATGACGCTGAACTATCATATATGGATATACAAAGCATCAGAGCTACTATTTTAAAAAACATTAATAATGAAATCTTCATGTAACCTTCCTAATTACCATTAATCAATTGTTAAATTCTTTATGGAATTTATTTGGTCTTTAATTGTTAAAGGAATTATCCTAAACCGTTGATTATATCTTTTTTCTAATAATTGGTGTTCATCTAATGGTGTTGCTCCCCAAGAATTTATTCCTCCTACACCTTTATGAGAACTATCTATATACAAGTGATTAAATAAAGATGGAGTCATTTCATGACTATATTTAGCTCGCTGAATTTCCTCAATAGAATATCTTCTAGCCTGAAATCCAAATGGTTTATCAATATTACTGATATAAAATCCTGAACTATTACTATCAGATATAGACATCCATTTTACGTCAGTTTTATTTCCATTTTCTTGAGGACGAGCATAATCAACCCATATTTCATCAATTGTAGATTCATTATTTGTGATTTGCTCATATGATCTATCTGCATATGTTTCACCTGATCTTCCAAACCAATTTATTTTCTCCATCTTTTTATTTATGATCCATTCAGAGCCAAACCTTAATGGGGGTAATAAGCTTTTCTTAGTATTTGCAAAATTAATTTCTGCTTCAAATATAATTTCTCCATTGGAGAAAATTAAAAATGATTGGTTTAACTCAGCATTTAATTCCTTATAAATTTTATTAACGTTAATTTTAACAACATTATTTATTTTGTTTACCTGATATGATTGTACTTTAAATTTCTTGTATGCGTTGTTTATTTGATTACTTACTTTTGGTCTCTGTCTTCTTTCGTTATCCGTCATTGGTCGAGACAAATGAATCACCCCTCCCTCAGATAAAAGTAATTCATTATTAAAATAATAGTTCTTCAATATTCCTTTTTTTGAATCAAATGATACATTAAAATTATTACCTATTATCTTGTACCCATTAGAATTATCTATTGATAGATTGTAATCAGAAACGTAAGAAGGTTCTGCTGATTTTTCCCCAATAAGAAACTGGTCCCAAGATAAGAGATGGTTGTCATCAATTAATGGATGAAAGGATTTCTTAGCCCTAAATTCAACTATTAGGTAATATGTTTCTCCAAAAAATGGAAATATATCAGGAATATCAATTGTAAAAACATTTTCTTCTCTAGGCTCTAAATCAAGTGAATTAATTTTTCCAGATAAAATAATATTTCCATTTTTTTCAATTCTCCAAAAACAATTTACAGCTTCGTCTGCATTCACATGATCATACCAATTCTTAATTCTAATTTTTCCAGTTTTTATATCATCAACTTTAACATGAATTCCACGTTGAAGGTATTTCATCGCATAAAGTCCTGGATGTGGTGTTTGATCAGAAGCAATCAATCCGTTCATACAAAAATTGTTATCATGATGAACTCCAGCTGATTCCTCATAATATCCTCCGTATGCAAAAAAAGTATCCTTTACAGGCCCAACTCCAATATTTTTTCTGAACGGTAGAGGAACAGGTTCTCGTATCCCTTGATCCATCCAATCCCAAACAAATCCTCCTTGAACAACATTATCCTGATAAAATAATTTCCAATACTCCTCTGCTCCGCCTGTTGAATTACCCATTGAATGCATATATTCACAAATAACGTAGGGTCTACTACTATCAGAGGAAATAAATTTTTCAATTTTATCAGCAGGTTCATACATACTATTTACAATATCTGTATGAGGACGGTTCTTTTCTCTTTCCGTTCGTTCATAATGTACAGGTCTTGTAGAATCAAAAGTTTTTATCCAGTCATAACATTTCTTAAATGCAATTCCATCTCCCGCCTCATTTCCCATCGACCATGTAATAATTGATGCATGATTTTTATCTCGATGAACCATTCTCTGAACTCTATCAAGATGTGCATTTATCCATTCGTCTTGCTTTGCTAAACATTCTTCTTTGTATCCAACTCCATGCGATTCAATATTTGCCTCATCCCATATCAAGATTCCATATTCATCACATAAATCATACCACAATGGCATATTAGGATAATGGGCGGTTCTAACTGCGTTAAAATTATTTTCCTTTAATAACTTAATATCTTTAACCATAGATGCTAAATCGACAACGTGCCCATAATCAGCATGATGCTCATGTCTATTAACGCCTCTAATTAAAATTTCATTCCCATTTAAATAAATTTTACTATTTATAATTTCTACTTTTCTAAAACCAATACGCTGAGGAATAATTTCAATTAAATTATTATATTTATCATAATGCCGAATAATCAAGGTGTATAAATTAGGTTGTTCAGCTGACCATTTTAATGGATCATCAATGTATAGAGATGCATCAATATTATTTTCAGCTTTTACCGTAGCTTCCTTAACAACTCCTTTATTATCATATAATGTTAATTTTACATAACCTGTAGGGTTTATAATCCTAGAGTTAATCTTAAGAATTGCATCTTCATATTTTTCATCTAGGTCTGTAATAACATGAAAATCTTCAATATGAGATGGATTTCTGCTCCATATGTATACATCTCTGAATATTCCTGATAATCTCCAAAAATCCTGATCTTCTAAATATGAACCGTCACTCCATCTATATACTTGAACAGCAATTAAATTTTTTCCAGGTTTTAAATAAGAAGTAATATTAAATTCAGCAGGAGTTCTGCTTCCTTGAGAATATCCTACTTTATTACCATTAATCCATAAATAGAAAGCAGATTGAACTCCATCAAAAACAATCTTGGTTATTCTATTATTCCAATCTAAAGGAAGATTAAACTCTTTTCTATAAGAACCTACAGGATTCCAATCTTCAGGCGCTATCGGTGGATTCATTTCAAAGGGATATTTAATATTTGTATAAATTTTCAGTCCATAACCCATCATCTCCCAATTTGATGGAACAGATATTGAATCCCATTTATCAGTATTAAAATTTAAATTTTGAAAACCAATTGGATTATCTTTTGGACTTTTATTCCATTTAAAATCCCAAACACCATTTAATGACTTATACCATTTTGACTTCGTTCTATCATACTGCATTGCAACTTTATCATCGCTGTATACCATCATTGTTGAACGTGGTTTTTCTCTATTAATTTCTATAACAGATAAGTCATTCCACTCATTTGAAAAACAAATTCCGACATAAAAAATAAATACTAAAAATACTATTTTTTTCATTTTATTCCTTATTAAATCTATATGGATAAATAAATTTCGACGTCTCTCTAAATGCATTAATTAATTCTACATATGGAGTATCAGAGGTTGCTACCAATCCACAATTTGCATTTTCATTATCAAAATGGCGACTACCTGTTGGCGAATCCATATAATGAAACCAATGAGCACCAATACACTTAGGATTTTGAAGAGCACTTTTTATAAAGTACTTTAAACACTCGCCTCTATTTCGCTGGTCAGCAGCAAATCCAATCCCAGTAAAAAATTTACCACGATCTAATGCACCAAAATCAAATTCTCCCACAAGAAAAGGAACGTCTTCTGTAAAAAATGGTTTGTCTCTATCATCTCTGACATTAAATTCTTTTACATCTTTTTCATATACGTTTACACTTACAACGTCACAGTACTTAGCTGCAGCAGAAAAAGCTTCTTTTCTTAATGCTCCATCATGAAGTCTACTTCCTAGATATAGC
>CEVG01154467.1_pt1 | contig 12400 bp, 7 predicted proteins | sample 356511 | NCBI WGS metagenome assembly CEVG01 (sample SAMEA2623426, study PRJEB7988) | marine metagenome | biome: marine biome (ENVO:00000447); feature: surface water layer (ENVO:00002042); material: "saline water (ENVO:00002010), including plankton (ENVO:xxxxxxxx)" | depth 5 m | reverse complement strand
GTGGCGGATCATGCAGGAAAATATTTCCCCGATGAAATGACCAGACGGGCAGTTGATTTTATCCGTAAAAATCAAAAACTTCCCTTCTTTTTGTTTTGTTCCTTCAATCTTCCCCATTACCCAGAACAGTCCGATCCTAAGTTTGATAAATTGTACAAGGACATGAAAGACCCTCAGCGAAAATCCTACGCCAAAGTAATTTCCACAGTGGATGATCGCATGGGTTGGGTAATGAACTGTCTGGACGAGCTCAATCTGTTTGAGAATACCATCATCATTTTTATGTCCGACAATGGCCATTCCACCGAACGCAACCATATACTTGTGGACAATCACCAGAGCGGATTACCCATGGGAACCAAGTATGGAGCCAACGGTGGGGGTGGAAACACCGGCAAATGGAAAGGTAACAAATTCACTTACTTCGAGGGCGGACTCCGCGTTCCTGCCATCATCAGTTGGCCAAAAAAAATACCCCAAAATGTAACCCGTGATCAGGTAATCACCGCGATGGATTGGTTACCCACTGTTTGCTCCTTTACCGGAGCAACTCTTCCAGATGGTCTGAAACTGGATGGTCATGACCTAACCGATATTATTCATTCAAAAAATAAACAGTCTAAATACGAGGCGATACACTGGCAGTTCGGAAGCAACTGGGCAGTCCTGCAAGGGGAATGGAAATTAATTGGGCACAAAGACAAGATCAAAACATTGGGTAATCTGAGGGAACCAAATCCAGAGTCCAAGAATTACCTCAATGAAAGACCGGCACTGGCCAACCAATTATTTGCCCTTCATCAAAACTGGGCAAAAGAGGTTCTTGGCGAGTAAATCCCAATTAAACAGGTTACTGTCTAGCCTTTCGAATCCGTTCTTCAGTCGGAGGGTGTGTCTGTAAATATTTTATCCCATCCGCCTCTGAATGGGAATGGGAAAGCTTTTCCAAAGCATCACCAAGACGATATGCGGGAATATTAAGTTTTTTCAATAGCGCGATAGCAAAATCATCCGCCTCACTTTCGAATTCACGGGAGTAGGAACTACTCATCAGCAAAGCAGGAAGTGTATTTGCCAGCTCAAGCACACCATCTGCAGCATCCCCCATTATTAAATACGAAAATATCAAAACTACTGAAGACTGTAAAATTTGTCTCATAGAATGACGCTCCACAACATGTCCAAGCTCATGGGCAAAAACCGCAAAAACCTCCTCTTCGGACTCCAATAGTTCTACGAGCTCATCAGTAAAAATAATTGCTCCATCTGGTAATGCGAAAGCATTTGCTCCAAGATCCTTCCCTTGTCGAAATAGAATACGGTAAGCATAGTGTTCATCTTTCGTCATTGAATTTCGGACCATGGCATTAATTCCATCCCGTGTCTGTTGAGATAAATTGGACGGTCCTAATGCAAATTTATCCAAAGTATATAATGTGCTCTGGGATGCTTGGTAAAGAAGGTCACTAGGTAATCCATTGGCTACTATTTTTGAGGCATAAGGAAGTCCGATCATAAGAAAGCTCAATACAGCCATGATCGTAACTAAAATGGATAGAATTATAAAATGAAGTTTTCCTTCGAGTCGGTGTAACCAGTTACCATTTTTCCAATACAATCTAAGCTGCTGATCAAACAAATCATTCTCTTCTGTTTCAAAATGAGAGGAATCAGGAAAGCTCACTCTACGAGGAATATTTCCCAAACGATCAGATATGATAATCTCAGACAAAGTTGCCCGGGCTAGTTCATTCTGGTCATGGTCAAAAACGATAATTTCCTTTCCTTCCAGATTAAGTCTTGCAGGTATTACGGCTGATGTCTTGCCCGACATGTAATCACCGGCAACCCCATCATTCATAACGCTAGATCTATATCAAAAGCTTCTCCAATTTCCTCACCAACCCCAGATATTTTTTCACTTTGATCAGCAATGAACGAATCTATATTTTCGGCAATTACTTTGGTTTTGGAAATTCTGTATCGAGCATTTCTGACCATAACCCAAGGTGTGGCTAATCCAAAAGTGAATACAAGTAAAAGGATATTAACTATCCACAACCGAAGTAATTCAAAAGTATCCAACTCACTTTTAAAACGAACTCCATCCAGTTGAGTATTTTCGAAAATATGATTGGTAATTTTTGAGAACCAATAGGCACCCAAAATCCCAACAATTGGATAAATTAAAAAGACAAGAACGGGACCAAAGGTAGCACCAAAAAATATAAATGAGACTATCAAAAAAATAAATACGACAATGATCATTGCTGCGGTCTCGTAAAAAAAACGTAACTGAGGATTGCAGGAAAATTCTGAGATACCGAATCGTATATTTCCAACATAGAATTCTTTTCGTCTTTTTTCCCACCATGGAAAGAGAATACCCAGGGAAATCATTGCCAGGATATAGCCCCCAAGAAAGATTTTGTAGGCTTCACTAACTTTGCCCTTAAAATTGAAGCTCAATCCTCGAAATTCTGTGTTTTGAAATCTGAATTTCAAAGCTCGTACGATTACCACTGGCGAAAGGAGAGCAATCAGGATGATCAAACCAATGGACAATTCTGGAGAATATTGACTAAGCAAAGAATATGATAAAAGGAGCAAAAATGCGATGAGTCGACCCTTCAGTATCGATATTGGGTTTGCTGTATATACAAATGGAGAACCGCCTAATTTTGTATTACCATAGAAGTAGTTAGTTGTTCTGACCTTTGCCCAGGCGGAATATACTCCAAGAGTACAAATACTTAGCAAAATATTAACTATCCAAATACCGAAAAACTCAGCTCCCTTTCCGCTAAATACCAAGTCACTTCCTGTAGTTGATTTTGGAGAAGGTAAATTTTGATCATTCATAATTTTGTATCTTTTGAATTGAAGGAAGTTGTGATTTAAATTTATTACAAGCCCCACCCAATTTAATAGAATTAGTCAATAATTTAATTAATTCTACATCCCAATACCTTAATTATCGTAATCTAAAATAGGGTTAAAAAACCGTTTCATTAACAATTAAAAATCAAAACATTATAATCCAAATTCAAAAAACGAACGATTTATGTTTTGTAATTAAATTTAAGTCATAATCTTTAACCTGATCTAATTCACATGTACAAAGTTATTATTACCTTATTTACTCTAATTTCTTTGGCACCCTTACTATTAGGTGCACCCAAAAAAGATATTGTTGATACCGCAATCGAGGCGGGCAATTTCAAGACCCTGGTATCTGCCGTACAAAAAGCTGGCTTGGTTGATACACTTAAGAGCGAAGGTCCCTACACAGTATTCGCTCCAACCGATGAAGCGTTTGCGAATTTTTGGCCAGAGACACTCAAAAATTTACTAAAGCCTGAGAATAAAGATATGCTGCAAATGTTGCTCACTTATCATGTTTTGCCTGGTAAAGTTAAGGCCAAAAAAGTCAAAAAACTTGAAAGTGCTGAACCTTTGAGCGGCGGTACATTGAGACTATCTGTAAATAAAAAGAACCTCTTCGTTAACTCAGCCAAAGTTGTGAAGGCGGATATCAAAACCTCAAACGGTATTATTCATGTCATCGATAGCGTGCTAATTCCGAATGTCACGAAAGTTGCTAGTAAAAAGACTAGCAGTACACACCAAATTATCATGCAAGCAATTCACAAAGGCGTGCCCATGTATAATTCTGGGCATCATGCACAGACTGCTGCGATCTACATGCAGGCAGGCAACCACATCCTCGCCCAATGTCCTTACTCCATTTGTTCAAATACCTCTGATACAATCAAGACTGCCATGTACCAGGCTTCCTCCGAGCATTGCCCAACTTCTCAGGCTTGGATCATGCGCCATGCTTTCGACAAGGTTTTAGCTTCAATAAACTAATTTAATCATATTTACAAATGGGCTTTCATTTACAGAAGACCTATTTGACACTTATATGTATTATTCTCTTCTATAACCTTTACCTTACCGATAATTAGACCGATCTTTTCTTTGATAAGTATATAAAAAAGTCCCTAAAAATTCTATCTTTACCAATAATTGGATTACTCATCCTATTGGTAGGTTTTTTGTACTTTGTTACCTTTGCTGGACTGCCCTACCCTGACCCTACGCCCGAACTTCAGGAGGAATGGAAATATCATGAAAACATATCTTGGATAATTCTTAAAATTGGAGGTGGCATCCTTTTTATGGGACTCATAACCATTCCCTTGCTACTCAAAAAAAGGATTCAAGGATAAGGGTAGGCGATTCATTCCATTCACTTCCAAACATTCACAAATAGGTCGTTCAGCATCCCACCTTAATAAATCCCAGACTTACCCCTATTTTTTTACTGATAATCACTCATGAGATGATAAAGGACAGTTTGGTTTCTCATTTTTTTGCAGTAAATGACCAAATAGGCCCTGAGACAGTTTCACCATCAGCACCCTCGGTATTAACACGCCAGAAATAAGTCTGCCCAGCATCGAGCGAAGGTAACGAGGCGACATTGGCTTGTTCTTGCAGACATGCCACACGCACCTTCGGTTGCGACGCTTCCACTGCCTTGCGATCAGTACTGTAATAAATGTTACTTTGCTTGGCATTCAGTGCTGGCAAAAACATCAGGGCACTATCCCTCAGCGGTACATCTACCGCTTGATCAAAAGGCACGGGTGTTTGAGCAGCATCACTCTGATAGCCTGGGATAATATAGTGCTCTTGATTACCCAATGCCGGACCAATCGGTAGTGGTTCGGTCAACGCCTTGGGGTCAAGCCAAGCTTTGGGAAACCCCGGTGGTAACTGATCCGTTCCAATCGCACGTCCCCTGCCATCTGCATCACCACCTTTGATCGGACGGAAATCACCGCAATGCGGGGCTCGCAATAAATTTTCTGGAGCGTCTGTAATCAAATTATGCTGGAGGTCACCCGGCACCGGATCTTTCCCACTGCCAACAATATCTGTGGCGATGTTATTCCAACATATTGTCTTATGATTGGTGCTCTTGTATTTTTTGACGGTACTTAGACCAATCTGGCTACCGAAAAACGCCAGGTTATTGGCAATCAGATGATGATCGCCTTTAATCTGATATTCTCCGCACCGCCAGGCGGCATTGCCATATATCTGCCCATAGGCATTCGGCTCTTTAGGATAGGCCCCTACATCCAGGCGGTAAGGCAGTTTGTCATAAACATCATGGGCCCAGTTATAGCGGAAGATCACCTGATCTCGACCACTGGCCTGAAAACATGAGCCATCGTGTTGCAAGCCTCCAACATTATAAACATGGTTGTAGGCCAATACGCGACCGGAGCGAAATCCTTGGGCCGCGCCAGATCGGTACAAGGTGCAACGTCGTACCACCGCTTTATCCAGCATAAGCGCCCAGCCAAACCCAAGGCAGCTGTATTGAATATCATGAAACAAGCAGTTTTCAACCAGTGTGTCCCGGCCGCTAATCCTAAGGGCCGGTCCATCAATATAACGGAAGGTGCAATGACGCACCGCATTACCGGTTAGCTTGTCGGTCGTGTTGGAATGTTGATTCATTATGCGGGCAACCGGGAATTCCCCCAGATTGCCCAGCTGAAACTCATTATGGCTGGCATACTGCAGATCCGCATGGCTGATGCTGCTGTTCGTGCAATGGAAAAACTTGAAAGTGCTTGCGTGAAAATCAATTCCTTTGACATGCAGGTGGGTCGAATTACGAGCTTCCAGCATGTAGCTTCGACGCTTGCCGGCATAGCCTCCTGTATTGATTTTACCACCATCGGGCTTAAGATACAAAAATCTGCTCTCGTGGTCATACCAATATTCTCGCGCCACATCCAGGCAGGCCAATCCTTCCAACATGTAATTGTGGTTATGCCAGTATTTACCTTCAAGCATATTGGCAAACCGACCATCCGGGCCGAGTTTTTTTGCCATCTCCGCCATGTCGCCACTGTCTTTAAAACTTTTGTCATAGAAAAACTTTGCCTGACCCGGCTGATGTCTTGTCACATAACTGGCATAATTCTGCCATGAGCCAATGTTCATAAGTGCAACACAACCCGTGGCATCCATACCGCTGGCTGCCAATGACAGCTTGTTTTTTCGAGACTCACGCATCGGCTGCAGGATTTTATTGTATGGCTTGCGGGCATTCGACACATCCTCATCGATAATATAGCCAAAGCGACTGTCCCTGCTCACGCTTCGCAGTGTTTCACGCTTGTTGAAAAAATTCGCATCGGTCATATGGGCATTCGGCCAACGAGCCGGGGTCAGCATTTTTTGATGCTGAAACAACTGACTGATCGGTTGATCCAGCCTTACACGATAAATACCATCCTGATATTCTTGCCACTGCAGGTTTTCCAATGGATCGGTACCATCCAGCACAACTTCGGCATTTGGCGCTGCTTTAATTACAATTGGCTTCTCTGCAGTGCCTTTGAGGTTGCGCAGTAGCAGTCCCTCACGATAACGCCCTTCATGCAGGACTACCACATCGCCTGCTTTCAAGCCTTTGGTCGCCTTACTAAGTGTGCGGTAGGGCGACTGGGGTGATCCGTCCTGCGAGTCTTTGCCTTGTGGCGAGACATGAATTTCTCGGGCCATCGCAAATTGAGGCGCCAAACTGCAAAGCAATAAAAGAGGGAGGATTTTCAAGAGGTACTGATGTACAAACATGCCAAGTTTTTTTCCCAAATCTAATAGATCGATTTCATCTTCCAAGCAGAAATACTTTTCACCTTCATATCGCCACCCTTGGTGAAAAGGCTGATATGAAGATCCTTCGGATCATAGTGATGCCAGCCAACAGCGGCCTGGCGATCATTGGCAAAGACCTCAATCAGGTTCTTGTCGATGAATATGCGTAAGGTAAGATCCTCCCCTTCCTGCAGTTCAAAAGGCGGGTTAATATAGTCAACAGTAAGAGTCTTCTCCCCCTTGCCGGAAGCAATATTAAAGCCCTTTTTTCCATTTTTATCACACAGCACTTTCACCCCAAACTCAGCGGCCTTCGGAGCCTCGAGGACGATCTCCAGTTCTATCGTATCGCCAGAAATACCCTTAAGCACATGAGTCGTGCCACTTTTGACCGTCAGGTCCGCAACGGTTTTTTCATCGCTGCGTAGTTTTTTGAGTTCACGCAGGGGTTTGATCAGCAGGGTTCCCTCTTCGGATAGACTCAGTTCGCGAGGCAGGGATTGAATGCCTGACTGGATCTTTCCATTGATGGAATCCAAGCTCTTTTTTCTTTGTACTGGCTTGGCCCATTTGGAAATAATCGTGGTGCACCAAGACCACATCACCCGGCGTCCATCGGGTGTAAGGAGGGACTCGGGAGCAAAAAAGTCCCAGCCTGCCCAGTTCATCATGCCATGTTGCTCGGGTAGGAATTGCTCGTCCTTAAAATCCCCGATAAAATACCGGCAACCCAAGCGGTGACTGATGCAGAGGAGCACCCACTTATCCCCCAGTTTAAAGATATTCGGGCACGAAATATCCTCATCTCTGCCGACCCCGAGTTTTATCTCATTGAAGTCGGGGTGAAGCAACTCCCCGATGTAGTCCCAGTCCTTAAGATTCTCGGACTTCATAATCACTGGGGATTCCTTGCTGCTGCGTGCATTGACTCCATAATAGATGCCATCGTTGATCCAGATATCGGGATCGAAGTATGGCATATTAGTAATAGGCTTTCCGTCCTTGTCCTTAGGAAGAACCAGCTCGGGTTTGCTCCATTGGTCCAGATTGTCGTCCATTGCGTAAGCAATCCAGTTCCGCTTCGATCCTTGGCCGTGATAAACCACAGACGGACGACCGTCTTTGGTGATAAAGCCGGTTCCGCTGAACATTCCGTGACCCGTGGTTTTTGGTCCCAGAACAGTCGGGTGCCACTTCCAGTGCACCATGTCCTTACTGGAAACATGTGCAAATACGAAACCCGTACGGTTCCTGTAAATGTAGTGCAGGTGGTAGCGACCTTTCCAGAAAAACGCTGGATTGGGATCCCCCGGCCATGCGTTACCAGGACCAGGATGAGCCAGGTGATAGGTCAACCAAGTCTTAGGCGGATTCTCCGGCAACGCGGGAGTCTCGAATTTTCCATCGTTGGCCAATGCATTGTTATTCGAAAAACAGAATGCCCCAGTGACCAAAAGTAAAATAGGGCTTAAGTTTGTGATGTATTGAAACATAAATTATCGGTTATACATGTGGCGTGGTGGAAAAGGTTGAATAATTGTGAACATTTATACTGCGTCATTTGATGGGTGACCACAGTTTCAGGACAGTAAAATTTTAGAAGGGTTTATTTAAATCTTACCTGAAAAGCCACAAAAGCAACACCGCATATTGCGTATAATTTCTGTGGTATCACGCCATTACAGCTCCTAACCAAGCGGACGATGAGTGGCGTATATCGACAGAATAAATACGCAATATTTGCGTTTAAATGAAAGGATGTCGGCTATTAGTTAGCTCATGTGCGAATGCTTCCATCCATAAAGACAATAAATGATACTTTTCTGCCAATGAGAGGGATGAAGTATTGGTAAAAAACTGTTACTATTAAAGCCCCCTAAATCCTCAGTCATAACTATTTTTTAAACTTTCCGCGTGATGACTGCACATGAACAGACAATTATTACAAAGACAAATGCGCATTCCATGAGACTACTACTCGCCCTTACCCTCATCACCACCGTGAGTAGTGCACCGGGCGAGAGTGATGTTGCCCTGCTGGGGCAAAGGATCCAGCCCCCGGTACAGTCCTTATTCTACAAAGCACAACACAACGAAACCGGCAACATGTGGGACGTATGGCTCTACCATCATGAAGACACATACTTCCTGTACTACCTCGCAAATGCCGGTCCCAGACGTACTAAAGGACAACCCTGGAACAACATCTCTCTGGCCACATCGCCTGACGGTGTGCATTGGACAGAGAAGGGGCCGATCCTGAAAAAGTCTGAAGAGGCCACCTGGATGGGTACAGGCTCAACTTGGAAATCACCCACCTTCGACCAGGACGGCAAATTCTACATGAATTTCTCTGAAGAGACCGGTGATCGTCAAAACATCTACTTCGCCGAATCGAAGGACCTTCTCAACTGGACCCGACTGGAGGGAGTACAATACCGGTTTGTACAGGACGAACGCTGGTACAAGAAAAATGGCCGTTGGGACTGCATCTGGACCCTGCCCAAGCCGGGTGGTGGATTTTACGGCTACTGGACAGCCAGTCCGCTTTCCGAAGACAGCAAATTCGGTTTTGGCGAATCGGACGACGGTCTGAGCTGGAAAGCACTTGAACCTCCCAAAGTATCAGGTGTGAACCGCAAACATTCAGAAGTGGGGGCCGTAGAAAAGATTGGGAACAAGTATTACATGTTGTTGGGGAACTACTCCCCCTACATGGTGACGCTGACTGCCGATCGCCCGGAAGGTCCCTTTCGTGCCGCGAAGAAGAATTTCAACGTCTTGACGGGGCACACATATTTTTGTCGCTTTTTCCCGCACCCGACAGATGGAATGCTCGTCTGCCATTTCACTAGAGCCCGGAACAACCAGGTTTCTTTTGCCCCTTTAAAAGATGTGCGTATCGACAACGAAGGAACGCTGCGCCTTGGATGGTGGAAGGGGAATGAGAAGATGAAGCACCATTCCGTCAAAGTTGAGAAACCTGACGACACGACCAAGACCATTGCGATACTTGGAAATTCGTTTGATTTAAAAAGGGGAACGATTCTTGAGGGCAACTTGAGGCTGCCAAAGGACAAGAATGCAAATCGTAGTGGGTTGTACATTGAGTGTGTGAACAATCAGGCAGCGGGCGTGCTTATCGATCACGCGGGCGTGGCGGAACTGGGCCCGATGCAGGCCGATGGCTCATTTGTCAAAGTTCGAAAACGCCACAATCGCTATCAGAAAGGTGTCGAGAAACGTGTCGATCGTGAGATGACATTCACAAACCCCGCACGGTTTCGCTTGCTCCTCAAAGGCTCTCTTATGGAATTCTATCTTGATGATATCCTGATCGAAAGCTTCGCACTGCCCGCAGAGGCTAGCGGCCGTATTGGAGTCATTAACTCATCAGATACTCTGGGAACACTGAAAGCGTGGAAATAATGAAATACATCATGAATAAAGTTCTCATCATCATACTGCTTTCCGTAATGGCTACTCACTGGGCAGCCCCTGCCAACGCCGAGGAGTCTCAAGACTCCGTCGTACGAGTCATGACTTACAATGCCTGCCGTGGGGGAACCTACCAAGGGCAACCCCTGTCCCAGTCTGCCAGGATGATCGAACTGGCAATGGCGGATATTGTGGGCATGCAGGAGATCGGGGATAATGGTCCAAAATTGGCAGAACTACTCGGTTGGAATCATAGCAGTTCTTTTCTTACCCGTTATGAAATTGTCGATCAGGCCCAGGGCATAGGGAAAAGACCATGGTATGGGATCAAAGTAAAACTGCCTTCAGGGAAGCATGCCTATGTCTTCAATGCTCACCTCCCCAGTGGTCCCAACCAGGCCTATCAATTATTGGGCCTCAAAGGTGGCTACCGGACCTATCCCAAAATTGATACCGAAGAAGAGGCGATTGCCGGGGCAAAAAAAGCACGGGGGAAGTATATCGACCGCTTGCTCAAGCTCATGAAAAGTTTTGTGGATACGGATGATCCTATTTTTGTGGTGGGTGATTTCAATGAGCCCTCCCATCTGGACTGGACGGAAGCCGCGGCCAAAGCGGGCCACCACCCCATGAAAGTGGCATTCCCCACCTCCCAAAGGATGGTTGAGGCTGGCTTTACTGATTCGTACCGTAAAATACATCCCAACGAGGTGGCCAGGCCCGGTCTCACCTGGTCCCCTGTGCACGAACCCAAACATCCCGATCATCACTTTATGCGCATTGATTATGTGTACTTCAAAGGCAAGGGTGTCGAGGTCAACGCCGTAAAAATTGTGGGCGAAGACAACGAGCATGCGGATATTGTGGTATCCCCCTACCCGTCAGACCACCGGGCCGTGGTGGCTACCTTCACCGTAGCTAAATAACTTAATCCCTCGCAATTAAACTAACTAAAATTTCAAATAGAATAATCAGGTAAACTATATGAGATATCCAAAACTTACCCTATTGGCAGGATTGATGATCTGCAGTCTGTGCTCAGTGACGTTTGCTGACGGTCTCTATTATTATCAACAGATCGAACCTGGGAAGCCCAAGCAAATTGAGTGCGATCTCGTCGCCTACGGCGGCACGCCAGCCAGCTTTGCAGCGACGCTTCAGGCGGCACGCATGGGAAAACGGGCTATCCTGGTCTCGAACAATGGATTTGTAGGTGGCTTGACCTCCGGCGGTCTGACGGCGGTCGATTGGGGTGCCAGGCATACGATCGGGGGAATTACCAAAGAGTTCTTCGACCTGGCCCGGCCCCTGACCCCCTCAGTGGCAGAAAGGACATTTCTGAAGATGCTTTCGGAAGTTGGCGTTGAGGTTCTGCTGGATCGGTTCCTGACGGGGGTCGAGACGCAAGACGGCAAACTGGTCTCGATCACCCTCGAGTCGGGCGAGACAATCACCGCAAAGATGTTCGTGGACGGAACCTATGAGGGCGATCTCCTGGCTGCTACCAATGTATCTTATACCGTTGGTCGGGAACCGCGAAGTGCTTATAATGAATCGCTGGCTGGGCAATGGCAGCAGGTATCGTGGGGGGGAGTGTACCAGTTCTGCGGATTACCCATCAGTCCCTACATCAAGCCCGGAGATCCGGCGTCCGGACTGCTTCCGGAGATCTCATCAGAGCCGTATGGCAAACCGGGCGATGGTGATCATCGTATCCAGGCCTACAATTTCCGCATGCATTTGACCAAGGCACGCGACAAGATCGCTTTTCCAAAACCTGATGGCTATGATGCGGGTCGCTATGCTCTACTGGCACGGTTCCTAAACATTGACCCGCGGCCCAGGTGGACCCTGAATTACACCACAAAACCAATGACTGACGGCCCTGTGCAGATGAAAAATGGGGACAGCAATAACGCCGGAAGTTTCTCCAGCGATTATGTGGGTGGATGTCATCGTTGGCCCGATGGTACCTATTCTCCGGAGAACTTTTCCACACTTCGTCCGCCACGCCGCGGTCTGCCGGTTCCGTTGCCCGAGTTGTATGAACTGCGGGAGAGGATTTATCAGGACCATGTCACCTACCAGCAGGGGCTGATGTACTTCCTGGCCAACGACAAGCAGGTTCCGAAGGAATTGCAGGCTCGGGTGAATGCATGGGGGCTTCCTCCGGGTGAATTCAAGGGGAGCGGTCATTGGCCGCATCACCTCTATGTGCGCGAGGGACGGCGCATGGTCTCCGATTATGTGATGGTTCAAGCCAATTGCGAAAACA